>Ga0209700_101157_pt1 | contig 53588 bp, 33 predicted proteins | sample SiratroredBW_FD_187528 | JGI IMG/M metagenome (GOLD analysis project Ga0209700, IMG submission 187528) | Root nodule microbial communities of legume samples collected from California, USA - Siratro red BW (SPAdes) (version 2) | ecosystem: Host-associated > Plants > Roots > Nodule | place: USA...
CCCTCAACTATTCTATTCATTATAGAAAAGTTTAAAATATTGTAGAATAAAAACCCAACTTTATTTTGAACAATATTATATATATATATATATATAAATATATATATATATATATATATATATATAAATATAAATATATATATATATATATATATATATATAAATATATATATATATATATTCTTTTTACTTTATTTAAATCTTCTATTAAATTTATAAATTTTGTAAGTGAATTATATGTAATGAACTAATTAGATTCTACTTCCATACAAAATAGAATATATTAATATATTAAAATACTAATGATTAATTTTATTCTTCTAACAATTAATACTATTAACTATTTTTTTCAATTAGAAAAGTCAGATTCATGTCAAAAGTTGCGAGACAAAAAACGCACGTTTTTGAAGAAGGAAGTAATTTATTAGGCTCAAATTTTGCGCCAATACAATCCCTTTGTTAAAAGATTATCTTGATGGATGAAGTTAGAAAATAAAAAGTGGAAATCTTTAGCCTACAATAAAAGTTGCATATAAGTAACTTTGCGGACCAAAATTTAAAACATTGTCTAAGTTTATTCATTATTATTATTTCTTAAGCATTTGTTGCACAGTTTTTTAATTAAAAAATTGGAATTTTTTCTATAATGAAGACTCCATCTGGTAACTTTTCGGAGGAAAATTTCAATTTAAATTAAAATGAATATAAAGATATTACACTTTAGTTTGTTGAAGAATTTTCTCAACTAGGAATATTCACAAATTTATCTATTACTAATATCTTTATATATATATATTTTAAAATATAACTAGTCAACTTGATAAATCAAGGTTGGTTTTGACAAATGAGAAAGAATTAACTCGTTAATTAGTAAGATGAAAAGAAAAGATTGTCTAATTCGTATCTTTGACACTCTTTAATTTTTATACATGATTTTGATAACTTTTTACGCAATTTTAATTTTCTAAGTTAAAAGCATTTGTAATCTTTTGTTAAATCCTCAATTTCTTATGCATTTGGGTTTTGATTAAACTCTAATTTTAATATTTTATTTAAACAAACAAGAGCAAATGTTCTAACTCTTTTAATTAAGTTAGACATATACGACTTTTTATAATTCGAACAAAATTAAAATTTTTTAAATTAATTTTATATATAATGCGAACGATCACTCAGGAACTTAATAAAAAATTTTAGAAAAAAAAAATCCGCTTAACACGTATAATCATTTTGAAATTTTAATTGAAATGTTTCAAGTAAAACTCAAAAGAAAGATTTTATATATAAAATTCTTTTTGAAATTAATGAAATGGAACAATACTAAAATAAGAAGATAATGCAAAATAAATCTAAAATATATTAATTTAGAACACAACTCAATTGGACTTTTTTTAATTACAATTTTTTATTGTTACGGTACCATAAAAAGAATTAGACAAAACCTAGTGGCTATTGCCCTGCCATGTTATTTTGCTAATTTAAATTGATGTATAATCATACAAAAAAAAGAAACAGGGGCCAATTCACTCAAGCTCCTCACTTGTATGAAAGCAACCTTATTGGGCTAAGCCCAAACGAAAGGGCTGCAACACTTTTTAGTTCAAAATTTCACTCCATGTACCTATTTTAGAGTTATTATTTTTGTTTGATTCAATTCACCGCCAATGCTATTTTATTCACACGCTGTCTATTTTCTCATACTGCACATATATCTTATTCTTTCTTCCATGTTACCAAGCCATAAATGAATTTCGCCAAGCCTAATTAAAAAATCATTCTAAGTGCACTTTTATCCTGAGCTACATTACAAGTATGAAGACAAAAGGGATAAGGGCAGCGACACAAATCCTGGAGAGAAAATGGAGAGCGAATGCGAGAGAGGGATGACGAGTGCTGCTTGCCGCCGTTGAGGAAGTCCTATTGGTGGAGGTTGGCAAGGTGATCGTGGAATTTGATTGGCGGCTGCTGATGGCTTTGAAGCGGACGTGGTGGGCGCTGACGGTAAAAGCATAACCATGTTGGCTTCGGCGGCATTGAGGATCCTTCCCTGGAACGATAACCACGTCGTCAGCTCCTCCAACGATGGAGAGATGGTGGCAAGAAACGGAGATGAGATGCCAATAGCAGCGAGAAACGCCACTTATGATGATGGTTATTCACACGAAGCCTCCTTCCTTCTCCTTCTTTTTCTTATTTTTTTTGTGATTTTTGTTTGGGTTCCGTCAATGATTGAATTTGGTTTCTAATTTTTTTAGTTGATTAGGATTCGGTTCTTTGAAGCGAGGAAGATTTTTTAAGTTTGCCTATGGTGGATTCTCCTTTTGTCTTTTAATCACCCTGCTTTCCAATTTTTGTTGATTTCAAGTTTTTTTTTCTTTAGATTATTTTTTCTTCTCTAATATGATTTTCTAATTTTTGTTGTTTTTGAGTTTTTTTCTTTTTTCCAATTCTACGTGCATTCTTTCGATTCTTTTTTTCTTGTTTTTTTTAATACACCGACAGAGAAGAAATTGGAAGAAGAAAAAAAGTTCGAAAGCAATAAAAATTGGAGATTCATATTAGGAAAGAAAAAAGAATCGAGTGAACTTTAAAGAAAAAAAATTGGAAAGCAAGAAAAGGGTGAGAAAGAGACAAGAAAAAAATATGCACCTTAGACAAACTTAAAAAATCCTCTTCGGTTCCAAAAACCCAATCCTAATCAATCAAAGAAAAAATCATAAACCAAATTCAATCATTACTAGAACCCAAACAAAAATCACAATAAAGAACACAAAAAGAAAGGAGGGCGACTTCTTGTGAATAGCCATCATCATTGGTGACGTTTCTTACTGTTATTGGCCTCTCGCCTCCGTTTTTCACTACCATCTCTTCGCAGGCTTCAGGAAGCAGCACCTCTCTATCTCGTTGGAGGAGCTGATGACATGGTTATCACTATAGGGAAGGCTCCTCAATGTCGACGAAGCCGACATGGTTATGCTTTCACGGTCAACTTCCACAGCCTCTGCTTCAGAGCCACCAGCAGCCGCCAATCAAATTCAGACCATCATCCTCGCCAACCTCCGCCAACAGGACTTCCTTAACGGAGGCGAGCACCACTCATCATCCCTCTCCTGCATTCGTTCTCCATTTTCTCTCCCGAATTTACGTCGCTACCCTTATCCCTTTTCTCTTCAACCAGTTAATGCAATTTTAAGTGTAATTTTATAATTTTAAGGAAGTTAATTATTTTAAAATTCAAGATTTTATGTATATTGTCATAAATATTTCCGGTAAAATATAGTGATTAATTTAAGATTTAAATATTATTTAATATGAATATAATTCGTATCATCATTATTTATGATGGGTAAATGAGTAAATAATGAGAATTGTAATTTATGTAGGACTTTATTTTACTTATAATGACATAATTATTTAGAATTAATATAATTATTAATTTAAAATTTTAATATTGATTTATTATTTTAAAAATTTATGAAAATACTTTATATGACATCACTGATTATATAAGATTAAAAAATATTTATTAATTTAATTTATTTTTGTGATGTTTTCATTTATAATTTCATACACGTTTTTAGTTGAATTAAATTATTATAACATTCTAATTAGAGTTGAATTTTATAGCATCGAAGTTAAGTTACATGTTAAAACCTAAAATTAGGTATTTATATCATAGAAGTAGAGTTATAGGGTTATGATTTATTTAGTTATTACATAATGTAATGTTATATGCGCAAAGTGTTTGTATCATGGATATCCATATAAATTTGTTTGCATATTTTGGATGACAGGAAGATTAATGACATAGGTGTCGCAACCGGGATCACAACGGAGAGACGGCGATCTAAAAAAAAAATTAATTAATAAAACAATCGAGTCACCACCATAGTTTTTATCGAAAACTATGGAAAAACTAAAAAAATGAGGATAAGGCTAGTTTGCAAAAACCGGATCTAGATCCGGGAGTGTGTTACGTATGGGAAAGGTATTAGCACCCCCATAACGCCCGTCCTAAGATGATACCTTTAATCAAATAAATAAACCGAGTGTGATTTTTCAAAACATTTATTTTCTCAAGATTAAGATAGATATTAAGACAAAACAAACAAAATAATTTTTTTAGTTTTGGGGGGGCCCGACAAGGTTTGACCTTGCTCCTACATATCTCTATCAGGATAGAGAATCAGGGTTACGTAGTTCTTTGCAGAAAATTGTTTGTTTGTTGATATTTTTTAATTTTTGAAATTTTGTATTTATATTTTTTATATTTTTGAAAATTTGGTATATTTCATTTTTTTATATTTTTAGAACATTTAGTGTTTTTGAAAGTTAAACTTCATTTGAATATCGCTTGACGCGTACGGCCCTTTGATATTCCAAATGAAGTTAAAATTTTTCGAATTAATTCCCGTATGTCGCGAGCGGTCAATTAAAAAATTAATCAAAAGATTCTTAAAATAAAGCACATTTTTTTTTGTAAAACAAGAATAAATATGAAAATAGACCTTAAAAGAAGAAAAAAAAAAGGAAATAACCCAAAACTAAACTATCAAAGTTTTTTTATTTTATATTTTTCTAAGAAAAGAAAAAAATGTTAAGGGTAGTTTTGGAATCTAAAAGAAATTTGTGGGTGTAGGTCCTAACTCATTTGGTGCAAGAAGCAACCCACTGACTAGAACCCAATTGGTTAGGGGCATTTTTGGCATGAGATGAGTGCAAGGACACCATGGCACCAGCACCACTTGGCAAATGATTAGGAGGCAGTAGCGGGCGACGGCATCGGCGGCGGCGGCGGTGTCGACGACAACATTTTTTGTGTCGTTTTGATGGTTGTTTTGTGGTTGTTTTCAATGCAGTTTGGGTTGTTTTTGGTGTTGTTTGGGTGCTGTTTTTGGTGCAGTTTGGGTGTTGTTTTTGGTGTAGTTTGGGTGCTGTTTTAGATGCTGTTTTTGGTCCAGTTTGTGACTATGTTGGGTGCTGTTTTGGTGGCTATTTTCAGTGCAGTTTGAGTGCTATTTTTGGTGCTGTTTGAGTGCTGTTTTTGGTGGTTCTGAGGTGACGTGAGAGAGAGTGAATAAAAAGAGAAAAAATGAAGACGTATATGCATGTTTGCAAAAATATAAAATAGAGACAAACAAATAAGCAAATCATATGATTCGACAAATTCATACAACATTATGTCCCTTCCATCATGAAAATCATACCCCCGAAGCGTTTTGTTCTCCCCTTTTCGTTGCTTTACAGGCTCTTGTTACTTCCTTCTTTCAACTGTTTCCCTCTTTAGTGAAGAATAGCATGAAAGTATAATCTCTTCTCTTTTTCTTTGGAACCCTCCTCCCCTCTTTTTTCTTATTTCCTCTCTTTTTTGTGTTTTTTTTTTCCTTAAAGAGAGCCTTCTCTTTTTATTTCCCAAAAGGCCCCTGTCTTTTGGTTTCCCAAGAGACCAAATCTGCTTTTTTACTTCCCAAGAAAAAATCATGCCTCTTCACTTCCCAAGAAATCCCATGCCTCTTTACTTCTCAAGAAATCTCATGCCTCTTCATTTTCAAAATCTTTTTATTATTTATTTATTACTTTTTTTTAGAAAAATAATTTTTTTAGAACACTATTGAAATAAAATTTACCCAGACGAAATTGGGTGTTGACTGCCCCTCTTTACTTAAATTTTACTGGATAATATGAAAATTAAAATTTTTCGTATTATTAGAGTAAAAGTTAAGTAAAGATGGAAACACTAATTTCGTCCGGATTGAAAGAGAAAAAGAAAACTTCAAGCATTCAGATCATTCCTCAGAAGAGAGGTCACCATTTGAAAGATTTGGAAAGGGAGAATGAGGTTGAGACCTTGGACTGAGCCGAGAGGGTCACACACCATCACATGACAAGAGAACTTAAAACGACGTCATAACCTTGACCTTTCAAGGACGAGAGGGTTATGCATCGAATCATGGTTGAGACCTTGACTTTACACAAAGACGAGAGGGTCATATGCCATTTTTGCTAAAAAAGAATTGTGAGATTGCAACCTTGACCTTTTGAGGACGAGAGGGTTACAAATCTTCACTGGAGATCAAGATCTTGTATCGAGAGGATCATCGCTCCAAACATAATATTGACCGTGAACCAATAGGCGACACCTAACAATCATGAGACCGGAATCTTGTATCGAGAGGATTACCGTATCTTCACTTGAGACCTTGGATCGAGAGGGTCTTCTAAAAAATGTGAGATCGAGATCTTATATCGAGAGGATCACGAATTTTCACTGGAGATATAAATCTTGTATCGAGAGGATCATCACTCCAAACATAAGGTTGACCATGAACCAGCGGGTCACACCTAACAACTATGAGACCAGGATCTTGTATCGAGAGGATCACTGTATCTTCACTTGAGACCTTGCACCTAGAGGGTCTTATGAAAACATGTGAGTTCGAGATCTTGTATCGAAAGGATCACGAATCTTCACTGGAGATATAGATCTTGTATCGAAAGGATCATCACTCCAAACATAAGGTCGACCATGAACCAGTGGGTCGCACCTAACAACATGAGACCGGGATTTTGTATTGAGAGGATCATCGTATCTTCACTTGAGACCTTGTATCGAGAGAGTCTTGAATTATCTGAAAACATGTGAGTTTGAGATCTTGTATCGAGAGGATCACGAATCTTCACTAGAGATATAGATCTTGTATCGAGAGGATCATCACTCCAAACATAAGGTCGATCATAAACCAACGGGTCGCACCTAACAACATGAGACCGGGATCTTGTATCGAGAGGATCACCGTATCTTCACTTGAGACCCTATATCGAGAGGGTCTTCTGAAAACATGTGAGTTTGAGATCTTGTATTGAGAGGATCACGAATCTTCAATGGAGATATGGATCTTGTATCAAGAGGATCATCACTCCAAACATAAGATCGACCTTGAACCAGCGGGCCACACCTATCAACATGAGACTAGGATCTCGTATCGAGAGGATCACCATATCTTCACTTGAGACCTCGTACCGAGAGGGTTTTCTAAAAATATGTGAGTTCGTGATCTTGTATCGAGAGGATCATCACTACAAACATAAGGTCGACCATAAACCAGGGGGTCACACCTAACAAACAAGGGGTCGCACCAAACAACATGAGACCAGGATCTTGTATCGAGAGGGTCTTCTGAAAACATGTGAGTTCGAGATCTTGTATCGAGAGGATCACAAATCTTCACTGGAGATATAGATCTTGTATCGAGATCCAAACATAAGGTTGACCTTGAACCTACGGGCCACCTAACAGCATGAAACCGGGATCTTGTATTGAGAGGATCACGGTATCTTCATTTGAGATCTTGTATCGAGAGGGTCTTGAATTATGTGAAACTGCTAAGACCTTGTCCTTTTTAGAGACGAGAGGGTCGTGAATTATCTGAAACTGTTGAGACCTTGTCCTTTTCAGATACAAGAGGGTCTTGAATTATCTTAAACTGCTGAGGCCTTGTCCTTTTCAAAGACGAGAGGGTCGTAAATTATTTGAAACTGCTGAGACCTTGTCTTTTTCTGAGACGAGAAGATCATTGCTCAAAATTATTCTTTGGAGAAATTGAGCGTGATCTGTTTTTATGGGAATTCTTATCTATTAATATGCATGAATGCATGTATGAAATTTGATCTTTTTTCTGGATGAAAATGCATGTTGAATGCATGGCAATTGATTTTGTTCTTTGGAAGAATACATATATGAATGCATGATATTTTTAGTAAATGTATATGCTGATGCATGATTAAATGAATGCATGAATTTTTGAGGAATTTTTCTTCTGAATTATGCATGTGTGAATGCATGCAACTCTGAGTAGATTGTTCGAATATATGCATGTGTGGATGTAATGTAAATTTGGAAAATATATGCAATACTTTTTCATTTTTGTTTAAATTGAAATGCATGTATGCACGTATAAATGCAGGTGATTCTATTTTGTTTTTTTTTTCTTAGAACGCATGTACAAATGCGTAAGACTATATGAGAATGCATATATAAATGCATATATGAATGCATGTGAGATCGAGACCTTAGCCATGCTGAGAGGGTCACAAACCACCTTTTTTGAAAAGAAATGTGAGAATGTGACCTTGGTCATGCTGAGGTGGTCACGAACCGCTTTTTGAAAAGATGCATGAAACTTTGAGTTTCTTCTGCATGAAAACTTTGAAAATGCATATATGAAAATTTTTAGAGTGCATGAATGCGTGAAATTTTTGAGTCTGTATATATTGATTCATGAAATTATTGGAGAAAATGCACTTATGAATGCATGAAAATTTTGAATTTGCATATATTGATACATGAAATTATTAATTTTTTTTATAAGAGTGCATGGATGAATGCATGAAACCCCTTTTTTTTTTAGTTTTACTTTTTGTTTGAATGAAAATGCATTTATGAATGCGTGAGATTTTGTTTTTCATTTTAGAATGAAAATGAGATTTTATTCTTCCTTTTTAATGCATGTAAAAAGTATGTATCAGACTCTATGAAAGGCATGTAAGAATGCATGAGACTTTATTTTGATCATTTTTTTTATGAGAATGCATGTACAGATGCATGAGACTTTATTTTGATCATTTTTTGATGAGAATGGATGTAAGATGCATGAGACTTTATTTTGATCATTTTTTTTATAAGAATGCATGCACAGATGCATAAGACTTTATTTTGATCATTTTTTGATGAGACATTATTTTTTGCAATGTTGACACTTTTAGAAAGAAATGCATAGGTGTAATGAGGGTGCACGAATGTATGCATAAGACTCTTTTTTGATCGACTTTTCTCACTTTTCAAATGTATATATGTCATGAGAGTGCATAAATGAATGCACGAACTCAATTTTGTCATTTTTTGTTTAATTTTTTATTTTGAACGAGAATGCATGTGTAAATGCATCAGACTATATGAGAATGCATACATGAATGCATGAGAGTTTATTTTTTCCATTTTTGCTCAAGAATGCATGAATGAGTGCATGAGACTCTTTTTTGATTGATTTTTGTCCCTTTTCAAATGCATGTATGTCATGAGAGTGCATAAATGAATGCACGAAACTCCATTTTGTCATTTTTGTTCAATTTTTTATTTTTGAATGAGAATGCATGTGTAAATGCATCAGACTATATGAAAATACATGCATGAATGCATGAGAGTTTATTTTTTACATTTTTGAACAAGAATGCATCAACGAGTGCATGAGACTCTATTTCTTCTATAGATGAGAATGCATGTACAAATACATTAGAGTCTATGAAATGCATGTAAGGATGCATGAGACTTTTGAATGCCATGAGTGTGCACGAGACTCTATTTTTTTTTATTTTTTTTTTTGCAATGTTGATATTAAAGAATGTTTATGCTAAAAAAGGTGTATGAATATATGCATGAGGAGCTTTTTCATTTTTTTTTTGTAATTCTTTTTTTTACATTTTTTTGTTGACATTCGGAGTCAATTGTTCTCTTTGTCATCGTTGAATTCATTTGAAATTTGTTCTTGAAAATGATAGATGTTGCAAATCCTGAAATTATTGTTAAAACTGGAGCATTGTTGATTTTTTTCTTTAAAACATTTTTAATGCACATGAATGAATTCATTAGTGGATGAAATATGTGGGATGGAAGGTTGAAGAGGTTTGAAAGGAAACTGGGGTCGCACAACCTCACATATGTTATCATTCACATGCCCTTTGAAAATGTTATGCATCGTGAGAAATGAAATTTGCCCCAGTTTTGTGAATGACTTATTTGCAGGGTAAAATGAGGATTGATTGGTGCAACATTGTATAGAGAAAAATTTGCATCCCTGAAAGGAAAAATAAATGAAAATTGCCCCAATTTATATGTGCAAGGTGAAGGATAAATTTTGGATAACAAATGACTTTTTTTTTTTGTATGATGGACAAAAAGGATTACAACACCCCACAGATAAAACTGTACCTCAAAAATGGAAGATTTTGTATGGATGGAAGTTGTCCCGATTTTGGTGTATGGGGTAAGGCTAGATGAAGTGGGGATTGCTTATTTACCACTTAGGATGAAGATTAATTGGTGCAATATCATATAGAGAAAATTACATCATTAAAAGAAAAAACAAATGACTCTGCCCCAGTTTAGATCTATAGGGATTATGATAAAGTCTCAGTGGAAGGTGGCTTGGTTTTTTGTAAGGCGGAAAGAAAAAATTGCCCCAATGTAATGTTTTCTCAGTTAGCTTGCTTGTGATTGACTTCTTGGTTGATAACAAAAGGTTGTCTTGTGATAGGAGCTTTTTGAACAACTTTTTTTTTTATCCCTTTTTTTTTTACTGAGTTGTTGGTCATGTCCTCTTGTCACAGGGTTAAGCTTTGAAAATTAGAGCAATCATTTCTCAATCAATATGGACTTTATTAGGCTTGTAATGTGGCCAAGGGTTGAAAGGTTGTCAAGAAAGGGATATGAAGGCTCAAAGATTATTTGTTGGGGTTTTAAAATTTTTTGAAACAAGAATCATCAGCTAGGCATTGCATCAGATCCAGTCAAAGCTTCTTTTATAAGTATTTGACTCTTTTCATTTTTTGATTTCTTTTTTACTTCGTGATGACATTCTTGCTTGTGAATTCACATCATCCTTTGACAGATTTTTCATTCGATTTTTTTTAAGAGTCTTTGATGTACACCTTGACTAGAGTTTCATCTTTGTGATGATCCTTGCTTATGGAACTTTTGAAAAGAAATATTTTTTTTTTGGCTCAAAAAGGATACAATGGATTTATATTTTTTGTTTTTTGAAAAAAGAAACATGGCCATATGTCATTTCAAATCATAACTGCTTTATTTTTAGAAAGATTAACCCTGAGACAAAATTCAACGACTCCCAACATGTCCTTGTAGGTTTTCAATCTATCGGACTTTTATTATTTTATTGCTCCCAAAGACTGGAGATCAACCATTCGGCCAACTGAGATAAACATTACATTTCTGCCCAAGTGTGATACTCTTGTTTTGTTGTTTTAAGTGATGATGACAACCTATGAGGCGAATCCGTTTGTTTTGGGATTTTGGGGATGTGGAAAGGTTAGAGGATTTCAGACAACATGCATGCAAACGCTTCACTAAAAATTGTTAACTTTTGCCCCTTAAATTGTGAAAATGCAACATCCTTGTGTCTTTAGTTTTTTTTTTTTTAACTATGAATTCAAAGATTGTATCAGAGAAAATAATTAACTCCGCCCTGTGATCACTTTTTTATTATTTATTTATTATTTTTTCAATGCAATTTTAAAAAAAAAAACTATTTTCAAAATTACTTCAAAGAAAAAAATGTTGTGGAATGAGGTATGGATGCATGTCAAGATGTATGATGCAAATATCTAAATATATGATGCATGTTTAATTGTTTGATGCATATCTAAATCTATGATGCATGTTTAAATGCATGCCAAACCAACTAATTTATGCATGTGACGACTTACGAATGAATGTCGTGCATGATACAAAATGATAATGCAAAAATTTATGAAATCAAAAATTATATACATGCTACCATAAATGTATGAATGAAGATAAAATGTGAATGCATGTTTCTACATACAATGCTGAGTAACATGATATGCAACTGACAACATGACTGACACGACCTAAACATAATGAGAAGCAATGCATGCTTGTACCTCTAGAAGTACTTATTCATGATATGTGGATGTAAATATGGTGCCCTTATTAGTATGTACAAGAAAGTGGTGAGGGGAAGAGTAATGCAACATTCTTCCTTTGTGCCCTAAATCAGATTTAGCATAGCAGTGCTTAAGATCTAGGCCTGTAAATGTATACTCACATAGGTGGCTCCTAATCCCTAAAGGTATAAGGCCACTAGAGCTATGGCTCACTTCACCACATTACTCACAACAGCTGGTAAACAACTTGCATATGAGCATGTGACTTAAGCAAACAAACTCTAGTTGGGGTTTTCGCAAAAATTGAGAAAGGAAGTACATCCTGTCAGTATTGCTACACAACCCCTTTCTATTTCTAAGCTCACTCAGACCCGGGTATAGGGCCGCACTCATGATATGTAATTATGAAATGTGTGTGTGAAGGGAGAATTATGCATACCCTAGGATTCAATATTCTCGCAGTAACAAAATAACAATCATATATACAAAAAAAAAAAGAGAAAAACCAACATTTGGAAAAACACACTCAATTTTACTTATTCAATTAAATTGGCCTGACTCTTAAAAATATCCCCAGTGGAATCGCCATCTGTCGCAACCAGGATCACGACAGGGATACAACGATAAAAAAAAAAAATTAATTAATAAAACAATGGAGTCGCCACCATAGTTTTTATGGAAAACTATGGAAAAACTAAAAAAGTGAGGATAAGGCTAGTTTGCAAAAAGCGGATCTAGATCCGGGAGTCGGTTACGTATGGGAAAGGTATTAGCACCCCCATAACGCCCGTTCTAAGACGATACCTTTAATCAAATAAATAAACCGAGTGTGATTTTTCAAAACATTTATTTTCCCAAGATTAAGATAGAAATTAAGACAAAACAAACAAAATATTTTTTTTAGTTTTGTGGGGGCCCAACAAGGTTTGACCTTGCTCCTACGTATCTCTATCAGGGATAAAGAATCAGGGTTACGTAGTTCTTTGTAGAAAATTGTTTGTTTGTTGATATTTTTTAATTTTTGGAAATTTTATATTTATATTTTTTTATATTTTTAGAACATTTAGTGTTTTTGAAAGTTAAACTTCATTTGAATATTGCTTGACGCGTACGACCCTTTGATATTCCAAATGAGGTTAAAATTTTTCGAATTAATCCCCATATAACTCGAGTAGTCAATTAAGAAATTAATCGAAATTTTTTTAAAATAAAACACATTTGTTTTTTGTAAAACAAGAATAAATATGAAAAATAGACCTTAAAAGAAGAAAAACAAAAAAAAAGGAAATAACCCAAAATTAAACTATCAAATTTTTTTTATTTTATATTCTTCTAAAAAGAGAGAAAAATGTTAAGGGTAGTTTTGGAATCTGAGAAATTTGTGGTGTAGGTCGTAACTCATGTGGTGCAAGAAGCAACCCACTAACTAGAACCCAATTAGGGTTAGGGACGTTTTTGGCATGAGATAGTAAGTGCAAGGACACCATGGCGTTTTGTTCTCCCCTTTTCGTTACTTCACAGGTTCTAGTTATTTCCTTCTTTCAACCGTTTCCCTCTTCAGTGAAGAATAGCATGAGAGTATAATCTCTTCTCTTTTTTTTGGAACCCTCCTCCCCTCTTTTTTATGTTTTTTTCCCTTAAAGAGAGCCCTCTCTTTTTATTTCCCAAAAGGCCCCTGCCTTTTGGTTTCCCAAGAGACTGCTTTTTTACTTCCCAAGAAAAAATCATGACTCTTCATTTTCCAAGAAATCTCATGCCTTTTTATTTCTCAATAAATTTCACGCCTCTTCATTTTCAAAATCTTTTTATTATTATTTTTTTTAAGAAAAATATTTTTTCTTTCAGAATACTATTGAAATAAAATTTACCAGGACGAAATTGGATGTTGACAATAGAAAATATTAATGAAATTGATAATAGTGGTGTCAATTTAAATGTATTGTTCTAGGTACAATAATAATTTCATTTGGGAATGCAAGTTGGAATAATGATAATGTTTTATATTGTTATGTATGATCTCTTTGTTGCATCTTTTTTATTACTATTTTAGATGTCTTAAAAAAAATAATCATCATAATAGTTGATGTCATACTTAGTATATACTGATGAATAATGTTGCAATAATATTTAAATAGGTATATGAATATTTATCAATTTATATTAGTGTAAAAAATAACTTTATGAAAGATAGATTATAATTATTAGTGAAGAAACAAATTGCTAAATTTCTTTACATTATTAAATATAATGTAAAAAAGTATTTTATGTTTTTTCTATCGGTCCGATAAAACAGTGTTTTAGCATTTTTATATCACTTTTATAATATACTAAATGTAATTTTGATGTTGGAGGAAAATTTTATTAAGCAACTATCTAAAACTAGAAATACAGTTGATATTGTATCCATATTTTAAAATAATAATCTTATTCTATGTACATGTATAATTTTAATGAATTGTTAAATTACTTTTTTTCCTAAACACCACAGACAAAATTACTTTCACTCACTTTCACAAGAAAAAGAAAACATAATTATGACTCCACTTCCTCTCTTTGACAAATCAAATTTGTTTTTGTCTTTGTCTCATAATTGTTCAATTAATACAGTCAGTCAATCAATTTGTATTTTAAAATAATTAAGAAAACTCATTTTATAACTAAAATCCAACTTGAAAGGCATGTGTTGTTATGTAAGGGAGAGAAACCACCAACTTATGTCATGTCATGTATCACTTATAAATACAAACATCGACCCATATAGGGACTAATGCACCAGAAAAAATAAAATTCGGAAACTCGTATGCGTGAATAATTAAAATTTATGATTATATTTGAATAATATTTGGTTATTATTGTTTTATGATTATTTTCAGCATTGAGTTGCGTATATGTTATATTTTCGCTACCAACTTATAAAAAATACAAAATTTAAAATATCAAATGACGTGTAATTTTTTAGAGTTAAAAAAGTAATTAATTTGGCGTACTAAAACCTGAATGAGTACTAAGTACTTTTTATAACTCAATGATGATAATTAGAAAATAAAATAAATCATTAATTAAATTCTGAAATTCAACGAAGACATGTTAAATTTTAAAGGAAATAAAATAAAATAAAAAAAAACTATATTTGCCTTCAAAATGCTTTGATTTTCCTTGCATGAGATTAGAGATATATTCTTTTATTTTATATATTTCACTGAATATTATTATGAAAGCATATATTATTTGTGTGGGCCTAATGTGACAAATACATATTAGAAATTTTTTTGAAAAGCATAATAAAAGTAATTCATAATTTAATTTATAAAATTTGATGAAAATGACAATTCCTATAATATCATCACAGGCTTATTTAATTTTTAATAGTCAAATTATTATAAAGGAATTTTTCAAAGTACTAACTACTTGGTTTACAATTTTTTCTAAGTAAATTATTATACCCTGTTAGTACAATATAAATATTGATGTAAAAAAAAATATAAAATCATGAGTTGCATGATATATCACTTAAAAAAAGTTCCATAATATCACTTTGGTTAATAACTATTAAATAGAACTAGGTGAGGTTTAATAGTCTTTGAAAATCTATTTTGAGAGAGAAATCAATTAATTGTTTTCAGAAATCAATTTACTGATTTTTTTATTTTTCAAAAAAATCAATCGATTATTTTTTGGTTGTTTTAATGTTTCAATATTTTAACATAAAGAGAGAAAAACATGCCCAAACTGTGAGATCACTTTCTAAATTGATTTAAATCAAGAAAATCTTAAGAACTTGAATCTTTGATCTTTACTTTGAGTGGTTTTTGTTCAACCTTGGTTCTACACCAGAGCTAAGTTATATGCATTGGTCTTGATATCAATTTATTCTCTTTTTTTGTGTATAAGTGTTTTATATTTCAATTCTCTTGTATTTTGAGTGGTTTGGTTACAAATTACATAGGTTTTGTGATTTGTGATTGTGTTTGGATTTCAAATTGAATAGGGTGTGTAATTTGGAATTGTGCAATAGGGTTTTGCACTGTTCTGCAACATCTGTGGGTGTAAGGGTTGTGTACTGTAAGGTGTAGTGGGTTTCTTGCTTGTGCAAGTGTAATTGACATTGATTGGATTTATTTGGTGATCTTTTAGTAAAATTCTTTGCTTGTAGGCAAAGAGATTAGACGTAGCTCTTGGAAAAGGGTGAACCAGTATAAATTTTAGTATTTTTGATCTTTCTTTGCTCTCATCTTGATTCGTGCACTATTTCTGCAGGTCAAATTTTCAATTAATTATTTCTCAACTTCAATTAATTGTTTTTACTATTGTTGTTGTTTTGTGTTATCTGCAATTGGTTGATTGGCTTGATTAATTGATTGAATTTTGTGCATGTTTTAAGTTTGTTGTTTCAATATATTGCTTATTCTGTTCAATTGATTGATAGTTTGGAACTCACCTTACTTTAAGAAAAATCAATTTATTGAGTTTCGCTTACAATTAATTTGTTTTATGATTTTTTTTGAAGAGTATTGAAAAATCACATTCCCAGTTTTAGTTATTTTACTATGTGGAACATTTATGTGAAATTGGTTGAGTTTCAGTCAATTAATTATTTTCTAGATTTAATTGATTGAATTTGTCTTATTTTGTACTGTGAGTGATTTGCAATTAATTATTTCTATTGTTCAATTGGTTGTTTCTTGGATAGTGTTACTGTGTGCTTATCATTCAATTGATTCCTTTGGTGTTTCAATAAATTATTATTTGTTGTTTATTGTCCTATGCACTATTATTAATTAATTGCTTTTGCCTTTCAATTAATTGATTTTTTGTTGTGCATTTCAAAATCAAACTTTTGATTGTTTTAATAAAGAACTTTCATTTTACACTTTATTACTTTCCATATTTTGTAAAAATATTTGAAAGTTCAATTCATTTCCCTTCCTAAACTCAACCTAAACTACTTTTCAAGGTGGATTTGAGGAAACTTCGAGGAAGTTGAGTTAGGAGTCGAACTAGATCATCTAAAGAATGGTTGCCAAACTTGTGGAGAAATGTCAAGTGAAGGTCCATCCACTTATAAAAAATTCTCCAACACTAAAGTTAATACAAGCTGTAACAAAATTTAAGAGTGTTAATATGAATAATAAAGGAAATAATTAAATGAATACTCTTTGTGTGAGAGACAAAGTGTATTTTTATAGACCTTTAAGCCTAGGTTAAAGTATCTAAAGGTGATTAGGATGAATTGGCTATGGAGCGTTTTCTATTCAACTAATTACAATAAAATTTTATTACATATATTCGAGTTAATAGGAGATTGATAGTATATTTTCAAATATTGTAGACTCGGATAATATACTTGTAGTTAAGATTGATTAATGAAATTCTTTATAGTTAACAAAGAAAAATTTAACATTATACATATTAAAATAAATCGGTATAAACCAACTTATGTTGACTATTACTTTTTATTATGTAAATTAACTACTTTAGATCGTGAAAAAAAAAAAAAAAACTGTCATTTTTAAATTTCACAAAAATGGTCAATTGAATATTTTTGGATTGTGTTACAGCCCAAACCATGTAAAAAATTTATATTTACCTTTTTTTTTTTCATTCCAATTTTGGCTCGATTATGCTTCTATACTTTAAGATTCAACCTTTGATAAATTCTAGGACCATCTTTTAGCTTTCCTATAAAGCAAAAATCACATTTAAACAAGGTCTAGATCTCAAAATTATAAACTAAATGCTAAATAATGTTAAAACATATACTAATGCCATAATAATAAACTAAGTCTAACCTACCTTAAATAACAAAAGTGTGGTCCAGACAAACTTAATTATGCACACAAGAAGGTTATCTATAAATACTTTTAAAAGTACAAATAAAAATTAAACTTATCCATAAATAATTTTAAAAAGTATAAATAAAAAATAAATAATTTTTATAATTTAATATTTAGATTTTCTTATGTATAAATGAATTTTAACTTAAGTGTTAGTCAATCAATTCCACTTCAATGAATTTCACATACTAAGGGAGACTAATCCGCATACGATTTATAGAGTAATATATCTTGTCGATTTCACATGAATGCAGGTTAATGTACATGTAGATTCACTCACATAATTTAAAAGAAAAATTGAAAAAAATCAACAATTTTTTTAAAAAAAATTTCATTCTGAATTTGAGTATTCAAAAACAAGGATTTGGTACCAGTGTAACAATTAAAAGAAGAAATCATTAACAATTTACTATTTATTATAAGTAAATAAAAAATAAATTATAAATTTTATTTTAAATAAATCATAAAATAAAATTTAAAATCTTATTTATACTTATATAATATTAATGAAATAATCTACAAATATATCTATTGAACATAAACAATTAAAAAAAAATTAACGTGGACCAATGAATCGAATAAATCAATTCAAGACTGCTTCTTCGTACACCTCCATATATTTCTTTCTGCACCTTCATCATTTCAAAATTACAAAAATATTTTTTTAAAATTTGTATTTTAGATTATATAATTTAAAATACAATTATTTATTTCATTTCAAATTATAAAATTTAGAATGAAAAAAATATATTTCAAATTATACAATTCAAAATATGATTTTTTATTTAGAATTTATGTAAATCGAAATAATTTTTTCATTTTAAATTACATAATTAAAAATAAAAAAATTATATTCTGATTATATAATTTTAAATAATTTTTTATATTTTAAACGGTATAATTTAAAATATAATTTTTTATTTCAAATTCTACAATCTAAAATAAGAAAAAAATAAAGAGAAATATGCTGAAAAGATGAAATAAATGAAAAAGATAAAATGATACTACTATTAGTTTGTATATCAAAATGCAGGAAGAGAGTATATAGACGCAATCTCAATTGAAAATTTGACGGCTTATATTAAAAATTATGTGAAATGGGCATGTACGAGCTAAATGACTTAAATATCTATTTCATCCCAATTTTTTGTTATAGTAGATTAGAGACTGTTTTGCATGCACCCAAACTTACAATCCTTTGAAAATATTTCTTTATTTATCTTTTTTAGCTTTTGAAGAATTCTAAATCCCTATATTTAAATAAGAGATTGTTTTCAAAGTTACTACTAAAATCGTTATAAGTGTAGGATAAGATGTGCTTTAGGTGTTAGTCAGAGAAGTTTCTAAACGAGTAACTATGGTTGACTATTAAAAAAAATAAAATAAAATAAAAAACTAGGAAGAACCAGTCAAACTTTTATGTTGGGACCAGTCCAATCTCCAACTATAACTTATTTAATTAAGTTAAAATATAATTTTGTTCTATGTTCGTATTTTAAATTTTTGTTTAATTCTTTAAAGTTTTATCTATTACAAGTTTAATTCTTTCTGTCCTAAATTAGTAGTCATTATTTTTAAATATTTTTTTATAATACTCCTTTTAGTTATATCAAATTATAGAAATAGTAAAAATGAACAAAAATAAGGTCCTACCGGGAGTCGAACCCAGGTCGCTGGATTCAAAGTCCAGAGTGCTAACCACTACACCATAGAACCAACTTTGACTGAAGAACTTTGTTACAAATCTTTCACAAGAAAATCAAGAAAATTCTTTATATTTTATTCACAATGCGTATAAGCAATTACCCAGCAAAGTTTGTTATTGTCATTAAAAATAGAAATAGGTAATTTTTGATTTTATGCGATTAACAAATTCTTAAAATGTTAAAAATATTTTTATTATTTTATTTTAAAATTTATTTATTATCTTTTTTTTTCCATACTATACAAACTGTTTTTTATACTTAACAAATTCTTAAAATATTAAAAATATTTTTATTATTTTTGTTTTAAAATTTATTTATTATGTGATTTTTTTCATTTATCTCACACTCAAGTAAATCAACTTTCTTAATAAGTGAAATTAAGACAAAAGTGTTAATAAACTAAAAGTTATAAATATCTCGTTCTAACAAATTAAAATTATAAATATTTTAACTATAAAATATTTCATTTTTAACAATCTCTTAAAAAATAAAATATTGAAAAAACAAAATTTATATTCATTAAATAATTATACATATTTTTGGTACAGGTAAAACGTATTGTAAATATGATAGAAATATTTATGGGTATGAAAGAAAACAAAAATTATTTAATACATAAATCTTAAAATAAAAATAATAAAAACATTATAAATATATTAAAAACTGATTTAATGCATAAAATAATTTGTATCTTACAAGCAACTACCTAAAAAATATAAATTGTTTGTGTTTATTAAACTAATACTTACAAAAGGAAAAAAAAAATAGTTATCACCGTTAATGATAGATCATTAGCTAACTTCTTACTCGTGTGATGTATGGGTATATAAAATATATATTATTTTATTAATCCTTTCTAATTTAATAATAATAGTAATAATAATAATAATATTAAATATATTATTGTTTTACATCAATATTTATATTTTACTAACAGGGTACAATAATTTACTTAGAAAAATTGTAAACCAAGTGATTAGTACTTTGAAAATTTCCTTTATAATAATTTGACTATTAAACATTAAATAAGCCTGTGATATTATATGAATTGTCATTTTCATCAACTTTCTATAAATTAAATTAAGAATTACTTTTATTATGCTTTTCAAAAAAATTTCTAATATGTATTTGTCACATTGCGCCCTCACAAATAATATATGCTTTCATAATAATATTCAGTGAAATATATAAAATAAAAGAATATATCTCTAATCTCATGCAAGGAAAATCAAAGCACTTTGAACGCAAATATAATTTATTTTATTTTATTACCTTTAAAGTTTAAGATGTCTGCGTTGAATTTCAGAATTTAATTAATGATTTATTTTATTTTCTAATTATCATTATTGAGTTATAAAAAAGTACTTAGTACTCGTTCAGGTTTTAGTACACCAAATTAATTACTTCTTTAACTCTAAAAAATTACACGTCAATTGATATTTTAAATTTTGTATTTTCTATAAGTTAGCAGCGAAAATATAACATATACGCAACTCAATGCTGAAAATAATCATAAAACAGTAATAACCAAATATTATTCAAATATAATCATGAATTTTAATTATTCACGCATACTAGTTTCCGAATTTTATTTTTTCTGGTGCATTAGTCCCTATATGGGTCGATGTTTGTATTTATAAGTGATACATGACATGACATAAGTTGGTGGTTTCTCTCCCTTACATAACAACACATGCCTTTCAAGTTGGTTTTTAGTTATAAAATGAGTTTTCTTAATTATTTTAAAATACAAATTGATTGACTGACTGAATTAATTGAACAATTATGAGATAAAGATAAAAACAAATTTGATTTGTCAAAGAGAGGAAGGGGAGTCATAATTATGTTTTTTTTTTTTTTAAAGTGAGTGAAAGTAATTTTGTCTGTGGTGTTTATCTAATAAGGAAAAAAAGTAATTTAACAATTCATTAAAATTATACAATCATGTACATAGAATAAGATTATTACATGGATACAATATCAACTGTGGTCGAAAATTTAAGGCTGTATTTCTAGTTTTAGATAGTTGTTTAATAAATGTTTTCTCCAACATTAAAATTACATTCAGTATATTATAAAAGTGAGAAGACACTGTTTTATTGGACCGACAGAAAAAAATATAAAATACTTTTTTCTACATTATGTTTAATAATATAAATAAGTTTAACAACTTATTTCTCCATTGTTAATTATGATCTATTTTTCATAAAGTTATCTTTTACACTAACATAAATTGATAAATATTGGTAGACCTATTCAAATATTATTGTAACATTATTTGGTATACATTAAATATCACATCAATTATTATCGACGATTTTTTTAGACATTTAAAATAATAATGGTTGTTGTGTTGTCAAAAAGACGCAACATATTGAGTATTCCAACTTGCATTCCCAAGTAAAATTATTATTTTACTTAGAACAATACATTTAAATTGACACCACTGTTATAATTTCATTAATATTTCTTATGTCATTAATCGTTCTGTCATAAATATGCAAACAAAAATATGCAAACAAATTTATATGGATATCCATGATACAAACGCCTTGCAGATATAACATTACATTATGTAATAACTAAATAAATCATAACCCTATAACTCTAGTTCTATGGTATAAATACCTAATTCTAGGTTTTAACATGTAACCTAACTTCGATGCTAAACCCAACTCTAATTAGAATGTTATAATAATTTAATTCAACTGGAAATTATAAATGAAAACATGACAAAAATAAATAAAATTAATAAATATTTTATAATCTTAAATAATCAGTGATGTTATATAACGCAGTTTCATAAAATTTTAAAATAATAAAGAAATATTAAATTTTTAAATTACTAATTATATTAATCCTAAATAATTATTTCATTATAAATAAAATAAAGTCCTACATAAATTACAATTTTTATTATTTACTCATTTACCAATCATAAATAATGATGATATGATATGAATTACATTCATATTAAATAATATTTAAATCTTAAATTAATCACTATATTTTACCGGAAATATTTATGATAATATACATAAAATCTTGAATTTTAAAATAATTAACTTCCTTAAAATTATAAAATTACACTTAAAATCTTAAACGTACATCAATTTACACTTATAAATTATCTTTCTTAAAATTTTAAAATAATTAACTAAATTTTCTATTATAAATTACTAATTCTATTTAATCCAAAGTATTTATAAGATTATAAATAAAATGAACTCTTAAATAAAGAATATAAATATTTATTAAACAAAATCTTAGATAATTATGACATCATATATCAAATTACAATTATAAGTTATATTTCTGAAAATTTTTAAATAATTAACTAATATTTTCATTATAAATTAGTATCTATATTTAATCCAAAATATTTGTGATGTTATAAATAAAAAAATATTAAATAATTTTAATTATTAATTATGTCAAATTACAATTATAAATTATATTCCTAAATTTATTAAATAATTAAATAATATTCAAAATTGAAGATTACTAATTATATATATGCAATGGAAATATTTATGATATTAAAAATTTAATTAAATCCTAAATTAAATATAATCATTACTTTATATTTTTAAATAAATTATAATCACAAATTTAAGGAATTAAATTATAATTTTCAAGTAATGCAAATTATAATAGAAATTTCTAATTACATTTAATAATCTTTAGAACCAATCATGCAATACCATATGATTTATTTTACAATTTACTTGTTCAAGCTTTACTTCAACATAAATCACAACAATGTACCTCAACTACATAGGAGCGAAAATCATACTAACAACAACAACATAATAAGAAACTCATTTCTTTACTAATCGACTTGTAACTACAATAATAAAAACCTCTGAGCAACCAACTCTGTCAGTCAAACTTGTGTATACCACTTTTGTTCACCACCTATTAAACCATCTTAAAATGGTAAACTAAAACAAAACTGACCACTTAATCAATCTTGGAAAAATGATTATTCACAATAAACTTAATATACCACGAAACCTAGTACACCAAAAACTTAACAATCCACCAACCAAACTCACCACATCAACAACAAAAGTCATTGAAATCACTTCTTCTACATACACTTGAAACAAGAGAACAACCATTATCATAATATTAATGCATGCACAGATAAATCACACAAAGAACAATAATACAATGTTTAGACCCATAATCCATGAAGCTTTGTCATGGCGGTTAATAGCCACGTCCTTGCATCTGACACGCTGCCGACATCAACACGCGACAAAAGCATGTACAACACCGCGCCAAATGCAACTTCTTAGGCTGGACACTACCCTTGTTGCTGGATGCACAAAAAGGAAACGACAGTGGAGCGGAGAAGACACGACAGTGAAGTAGAGGAGCGAAAAAAATATGAAAAACATTAAATACAAAATCAAAACAGATTAAATACGAAATTAAAATAGAAAATTCTTCAAATCTCAAAGTACCAAATATTCCAAAAAGGAATTGCATTACATACGAAATCAAAATAGACAAGTACCGTTCATAACTTATAAATTTGGTTAAGAATACCTAAAGAAATCTGAAAGAGAAGAAGCTTATGTGGAAGACCAAGAAGCCAAGAAAAAGGAGAAGAAGTTGTGGAAGAAAAACCAAAAAGAAAAAAGCTAAATAAGGTGTGGAAGAATGCATGCGGAAGAAAAACGAAAAAAAGAAAGTTGAATAAGGTGTCGAAGAACACACGCTGAGAAAGAATAACGAAAAAGAAAGAAGAAGGGGTAAGCTGTGTGGGAGTGTGTAGAAGTATATGAAAAGAAGCATATGCAAACAAAAGGTAAATTTGTTTAATTTTTTCAATTATTTATTTATAATTAAATAATATTATAATATAATATACATTTTAGTTTTTTTATAATCATTATTAATATAATAATTTATATTAAATTATATTAAACTATATTAATAATTATATTAAATAATATACTAGTAATTATATTAAAAATATATTAAATTATATTAACAATTATATTTCTCTAATTTTATCATATGTTTTTTTTTAAATTATTATTATTTATTTAAATTTAAAATTTGAATAATATTTTTTTAGTTTACATTTTTCAATTTAATATTTAAATGTAATTTTTTATATAATAATATAATTAAGTTATATTTACTTTATTTATTATATAGAAAATTAAGATGAATCAACCTATAGAAAGAGATGAAACAAAACCCTCGTGGAGATAAGAAAAACTCTTGGTGATGGAAATAATATGATCAAATGCAGTCTATGTTGATTTTTCATTCAATGCACCTTACACTAGAGCAAGAGCTTTCAATGCACCTTACACTAGAGCAAGAGCTCATTTATTGAAAATTAAAAGAGAATGAGTTAGGATTTGTCCAAATGTGATTGCATCGAAACTTACTGAGTTTAAAAAATTACACATTGAGACAATATTGAAAATAGAAATTTCAAAGAAAAAAAAAATCTTCCTCTACCACCTATATCTGATTAAGGAAATTAGACAAATCTTGGAGTTAACCCCAAACTCAAAGGTCCTTTACAAGCTTCTTTTAATATTCAAGTGAGGGATACTCTAGAGTATGAAATTACGAGGATGTTTTATTACTCAAATCTATCATTTCATTTAGCGAGAAGTCCTTATTACATTACTGCATTTTCTTATGCAACTAATATTTCTAATCTTAGTGGATATGTACCATCAACATATAATAAATTGAGAGATCCTTTGCTTTCAAAAGAGAGAAGTCATGTAAAAACCTTTTGCAACCTATAAGAAACTCATGGAATCATAAAGAGGTGACAGTTGTTAGAGATGGGTGGAGTGATCCCTAAAAAAGGCCACTTACAAATTTTATGGATATCACTGAGAGTGGATAAATATTTTTAAAGTCAACAGATGGATCTGGTGAGATAAAAGACAAAGATTTTATTATTAGACACATGAGAGATTCAATTATGGAGGTTGGGCCAAATAATGTGGTACAAATTATAATTGATAATACAATTGTATGTAAGGCCACATGTATGCTCATAGAATTGGAATTTCCTTTAATTTGTTGGACTCTTTATGTAATACACACATTGAAGCTAGCATTGAAAGATATATGTGTAGCAAAAAATACGGAAAGTAATAGTCTTGCTTATGATCAATGTTCTTGGATCTCACAAATTGCTGATGATGCTACATTTACTAAAAATTTTATTGTTGGGCATTCTGTGATAATATTAGTTCAATAGCTTCAACATATTGAAGTTGCTTTCTGTTGCTCCAACAAGATCTGCTTCAACCATAGTCATGCTAAAAAGGTTAAAAGTTTGAAAAAAGGACTTTAAGAGATTGTTATTAGTGATGAGTGGTCCTCTTATGGAGAGGATAATGTGGCTAGTGCACAATTTGTGAAAGAAACTTTGTTGAATGATAATTGGTAGATGAAGGTTGATTATATAATTCCTTTTACTGCCCCTATTTATAATGTTATCAGAAAAATAGATACGAATATGACTACTCTTCACTTAGTATATGAAATATGGGATTCAATGATTGAAAACGTGAGAAAGCTCATATTTCAACATGAAAGAAAGACAAAAGTTGAACATTTATAATTTTTTGAGAGAGTAAACACAATATTAATTGATCTTTGGACCAAAAGTAACACATCTCTTCATTGTCTTGCTCATTCTTTAAATCCAAGGTAATGCTAAATTATTTTGTGATTATATTTGTTGTATTTATCTTATTTTAAATATTATTAATTTATAATATTATGTTAATTTATGTTTATCTATTTATAATATTGTAGATATTATAGTCATGCATGGTTAAGTAAAGATTCACAAAGACTTGCTCCACATCAGGATGTCAAACTTACTTATGAAAGACAGAAATGTTTTATGAGGTACTTTGATGATCCAGATGTAAGAAGACAAGTAAATATAGAATTTGCAAACTTTTTAGATGGAAGAGAATATTTTGCCGATGTTGACTTAAGAGATAGAGGTAAAATGGATGAAAACACATGGTGGATTGTTCATGGAGCTCATGTACCAACACTTCAGAAGATAGCTTTTAAGCTACTTGGACAATCATATTCTTCTTCTTGTTGTGAAAGGAATTAAAGTACCTACTATTTTGTACATTCTTTGAAAAGGAATAGCATGACATCTAAAAGGACGGAAGATCTAATATATATCCATAGTAATCTTCGTCTTCTCTGAAGAAACTCCTCAAAATACAAAAAAAGGAAACTAAATAAATACAAGAAAAATCTCATTTACCTACAACAAAAATAAGTATGTAATGAATAACATCCATATGTAATCTAAAATTATATACGGATTACACATGAACAAAAATCCATATGTAATCAAGATGTAGGTAATTTACATACGGATTTTACATACAAATTTTTTTGTGGGTAATTACGTATAGATTTTATCTACGGATTAAATTCGTATACCTACACAGGTCACAACCGCTGCACCAACATCAACTTTGGGATTATATACTCATTATTATTATTATTATTATTATTATTATTATTATTATATTATGACTCTTATTATTATTATCAATATTAGTAAGTATTATATTAATAGTACCAAATAATAATAATAATAATAATATCATTATTAATTGTAATCATATTAATAATAATATTAATTATCATATTAATATTAATATTAATTATAATAATAATATTAATAAATATAATATCAAAAATAATATTAATAATAATAATATTATTAGTATAATTAATATTAATATTAGTATTCAAAATAATAATATCATTCATAATATGAATAATAATTATAACTATATCATTATTATTATTATTATTATTAATAGTAATAATATTAACAATAATAATAATTGTCGCGACCTGGATCACGACGGCGGGACGAGGATTTAAAAAAAGAAAAACATAAAATTTATTTTTGAATTTCAGAGAAAAGGAGTCGCTACCATACTTTATTATGAAAAACTATGAAAAAAACAAAATTGAATAAAACAAGTTTACGAAACCAGATATAGGTTCAGGAGTCGGTTATGCGTGGGCAAGGTATTAACACCCCCACCGTACCCATCTTAAGACGGTATGAGTAAAACGAGTATGATTTTATAGAATCTTTATTTTTCCTCTAAAATAATAAAAGAAGAGCAGGTAAGAATAAAATAACAATTTTTAAATTAAAAGGCCCGACAAGGATTGACCTTGCTCTTACGTATTTCTATCATTGATAGAAAATCAGGACATACATAGTTCTAATAGCAAAATTTGGTTGTTAAAGTGTTTAACGTTTTTGAATTTTGAGAATTTTATATGTTTTACAATTTTAGAAATTTGATACTTTTTAATTTTTGGAAATTTTTATATTTTTTTATTATTCTTTTAAGATTATATTTCATTTTGGATATCGTTAGACACGTATGATCTTTTGATAATTCAAATGAAATTAAAACTTTTCGAATTAACTCCATGTATGACACAAATGGTTATTTAGGAATTTAATCAAAAATTAAAAAAAAAATTCTGCCTGACGCGTATGGTCATTTGGAATTTTAATTGAAATATTTCAAGTAAAACACAAAAGAAAGACTTTATATAAAAAACTAAAAAATTCTTTTTGAAATTAATGAAACGGAACAACACTAAAATAAAAAAGATAATAGCAAAATAAATCCAAAAAATGTTAAGTTGAAACACAACTCTATTAGACCATTCTCTATATTACTATTTCTTTATTGTCATGCTGCCATAAAAAGAATTAGACAAAACCTAGTGGCTATAACCATGCTACGTTACTTTGCTAATTCATTAATGCTAATTTTAATTGATTTAAAACTTTGCCATTTTAAAAATATATTTTAACACAACCCCATCCTTCACCTCCATGGTTTTTTTTCTGTGTTGTTCGTCCTTGCAAATTCTGTAACCCGCAATGCATTTGAATTTTTGAATGAGTTGCCGATTACCCATTCTGCAATTTATTTTTGAAATTATAATAAGTTGTGGATTAGGTAATCCGCAAGTCATTCGAAATTTTGAATGCATTGCGGGTTACACAATCCGCAACTTATTTTAATTTCAAAAATAAATTGTGGATTCTATAATCCGCAATGTATTCCAATTTCAAATTGTATAATCAGTAACTTGTTCATGACTTGATGATAATGGTAGTTAAATCCCCGCATCTGTTCTCCTTCTTTATCTGTACAAACCTAATTTTATTCAATGCAATTAAAGTCTGACTTTGTTATATGTGTTGTCACCCTAACACCACCCATTCTTGTAATTAAAATTAAATGAAGAGTCTCTTCTGCTGCACGCTTATTCTCATTCCAAGTTCCAACCCCATTTTAAATTATGAGTCTTCTGCTGCATGCTTGTTCTCATTCCAAGTTCCAACCCATTTTAAATGAAGAGTCTTCTGCTGCATGCTTGTTCTCATTCCAAGTTCTAACCCCATTTTAAATGAAGAGTCTATTCTATTACTCTATACCCATTTCAAATGAAGAGTCTCTTTTCCTCCTCTACACCCATTTTAAATGAAGAGTCTCTTAGATTGCTATGTTAAAGAGTCTTTGAACATTCACTCCTCTTTCTTGATTGGTTTCATTTCAAATTCAATTAAAATAAAACTAAACTAATTGAATTAAGGCAAATGAAGAGTCTCTGTAAGTTCACTCGTCCTTCTTAATTGGATTTCTTTTCAAATTCAATTAAAATTAAATTAAATTAATTTAATTAAGACACTTTTAACTATCTCTTCCTCTTCCTATCAAATTATAAAATCTCAGTCACACATCCAAAGTCATTCGAGCATACACTCATAAGATTTTCTTCTTTATTGTAAACTCTTCACAATCTTACTCAAAATCTACCTTGTTGCGGATTGTACAATCCTTAATTATTGAAATTTTTTCTATGAATTGCGGATTGTACAATCTATAAGTCATGAAATTATAATTTCAGACTTGTGGATTGTATAATCCGCAATTCATTGAAAAAATTTCAATAAATACGGATTGTACAGTCCGTAACGATGAAGGTGTAGGAAAAAATATTGCAGATTGTAACATCTGCAACTTTAAAATATTTTATTTCAGACTTGCAGATTGTACATTCCGTAATTCATTTAAAAAAATCCTATCATTGCGGTTGTACAATCCGCGGAACCTCTACTTAACTTTTAACCTATTTCTCTAACATTAAGGGCATTTTGGTCTTTTCCTCAGGACTAAAATTGTAATATTTGAAATTGTGGAGGTGTAGGAAGATATTGTGGAGGTGCAGCAAGAATCCGTCCCTCACTTGGTGCCAAAGCAACCTAATTGGGCTAAGCCCAAACTAAAGGGACTGCACCACTTTTCACTTCAGATTTCACTTCCTGTGCCTATTTTACATTTATTTATTTTTTAATTCAATTCACTGCCAATGCTATTTTATTCACAAGCTGCCTATTTTCTCATACTGCCATATATCCTATTCTTTCTTCCACGTTACCAAGCCACAAATGAATTGGGCGAGAAGCCTAATTAAAAAAACATTCTAGGTACACTTTTATCCTAAGCTACTCTACTATAGGCCTGACGTGTCAATCCCTCAAAAACAAACCCCTAAAATAGAATATAACAAATGTAATATAATAAATAACCGATTCTGTTATAAAATCTTAATAAAGCAACTGATATAGGAGAATGAGCCCAACTCTTTAAGCTTATTATTACGTTTATAAATATAGGTTTGATCACATCACAAAAGAAAGTACTTTTAAACTCTGATCTATATCCCTATGTACTCTAACCCTAAACTGACTTGAGCGTCAAAGTGTCTGCAAGACCTCCCTTTCGGGACGGTGGACTTGAAGCAGCAAGGAAGGAGCAGCAGAAGGTGTAACTCGCAAGAGAAGCAACTCTAGAAGACATTGTTGTTGCTAGAACCAACCGATCTCTTATGAGAACAACTACATTAGGGTTTTTGTCTTTGAAAACAAAATTGAATGTGATTCTTGGTGTTAATATCTCTTGTTATTTTGGTGTTCATGGTTTTTTTTTTTTTTTGAAATAAAAAAAGAAATTAACACATTAAACAAATTTTACATGCCTCTTGAAGCGCTTTTCTTTGACTTTCGTAAATTTCTGAAAGTGGTATCTTCTGTTCTGATCGGGGCTTCTTCCTTCTCTCTTTCTCACTCCTTTTTTTTTTGATGAAATTGGAATTGACTTCTATAGTGATGGCGAGGATTGAGAATACGGTGCATGAGAGAGTGGTTGCCAAGTTTTATGATGAGCCAAATTCTTAAATTGATGATAGAGTGTTATGAGTTTCGATGCATCAATACTTTCGTTATAAATTAAATATTTTTGTGAAAAAGTTGCCAGAAATATTAAAAAAGGTTGTTTAGAAAATAAACAGAAGTAAAGTTCTAGAAACTTTTACGAAAATTTCAAAAATATAACAAAAAATATGAAAAAGAAACCATTAAGAAAAAAAGCTGCAAATTGAAGTTATATAAGTTTTCTTATTCAAAATGACACTCGAGATATATAATAGAAACTTGAATTTGAAAATATAAAATAAATGTTCAATATATATGAAAATAGATAATATACGTATGAAAATAATTTTTAAGATCCGAAATTTTGAGAAACGCAAATTTAAAGTAATAATACTAATGTAATTTAAAAAAATATATAAGAAATAAAATGACTATAAATTTACAAATTAAACTCGTATGACGATTTAAAGTAAATTCAGTTCCATCACCATATAAGTCAACTCCAATTTCATCATAAAAAAAGAGTGAGAAAGAGGTAAGGAAGAAGCCCTGATTAGAACAGAAGATTTGACTTCCAAAAATTTACGAAAGTCAAAGAAAAGCGCTTCAAGAGGCAGGTAAAATTTATTTTGATGTAATTTTTATTGTCTGATACGTTTATCTTTATTTCTATAAAAAAACATGAACTCAAAAATAGTAAGAGATTTGTAAGATATTAACATCAGAAAATCCTCCTCGATTCGAAGAAGGTTTTAAGAAACCTAAACAAAAATCATAAGAAAGAAGGTTTATTGTAAATGATTATCTTCCTCATGGTAGCGTTTCTCACTACTATTGGCTTCTCGCCTCCATCTCTCCAAGGGGCTTCACAGAGCAAAACCGGCTATCGCTCTAGGGAAGGCTCCAATAGTTAAAACAACTAATACTACAATAGTGAAAAAACACTAGACTAATACTATAATTATACGATTGTCTTGAGCATGCCAGTTTCCTCACATTTTCGTGCCCATAAATCATTCCAAACAGATTTAACTTTAAATTATTCTGAATAGTCGAACCAAAATAACTCAAATGAGAAGAAATACAAGACAAAATAATTTACACAATAATTAAACGTCAATCTAAAACAAATTAAAAAATTGAAGTTATCTTTAAAAGTAAAAATATAGAAAATAAATTTCAATAACTTTTTAAATTAAACTTAGTTTAGATTTATTGAATAATAAAAAATAAAAGTTAATATTTTCAAATTAAAATTACACAATTTTTGGTTGCAAATACATCATTGAATAAAATTTCATAAAATTTCTTCTAAATAATTTTTTATTTGATAACTCAGTAAAATTTATTTAATAATAAATAACAAATGAAACAGTGTCGTTGTTGAGTCTGCAATTTCTATTTAGAAAAAATGCTACATAAGGAGACATATGATGAAATTTCTGGCTACATTTTCCTTCGACTAGGATTTTTCCCTGCAGTCAGCTCTAGCATACATTTATGCTATCAACAAATCGTAGTGGTTTTGATTTATCGAAGGCCTATTCAAAAATTAAACTTAAAAAACATGGTGGATTGTTGACAAAGCTCAGATATCAACACTTCATAAGATAGCTTATAAGCTATTTGGACAATCATGTTCTTAAGCTACATTAGGATTATGTATTTGAAAACAAAATTGAATGTGATTTCTAGTGTTAATACGCATTACACAGTAAAAACAACAATCAATTAGAATAAATATAGTAACACATGAAACAATTTTACGTGCCTCTTGAAGCTTTTGTTCTTTGACTTTCGTAATTTCTTGAAGTCGTATGTTCTTTTCCGAACACGACTTTTTTCTTGTCTCTTACTCATTCTTTTTTTGCTTTTCAATTTTTGTTGCTTTCGAGTTCTTTTTTTTTTTTCGAGTTCTTTTTTTCCTTCCAATTTCTTTCGAATTCTTTCTTATTTTCTTCTAATTTCTTGTTTTCTTCTCTAATACGAAAGACCATCAGAGTAATTTCTTTGGCACCAACTTAAAAGAAAAAACTCACCGAAAGAAATAAAAAGAACTCAAAAGAGATCGGAAGACAAAAGAAAGAAAGAACTCAAAAGTAAACATCATTGGAAAGCAAAAAAAGAGTGAGAAAGAGACAAGGAAGAAGCCGTGATGGGAAAAGAAGATACCACTTCAAGAAATTATAAAAGTTAAAGAATAAAAGCTTGCACATAAATTTTGTTTGATGTGTTACTGTATTGATTAATTGTTTTTAGTGTGTAATGTGTTTATCTTTATTTCCAAAAACATTACTAACTTGAAAATAGTAAGAGAGACGAGATTTGTGAGATACTAACGGAAGGAAATAATCTAATTACGGTTTTCAATTTAGTCTATTGTAGCATGAGTACATCAAATTATATGAAGATAAGAAGAGTCAGAACCTGGAATAAAGAGAGAACTTTAATTTATCACATATTGGTTCTGTCCTTTCCTGATCAATGGTCTCTGCAAAGAAGAATAAGAGAGAAGACTGTGTACAAACTGCTCCCAAGGCCAGAAGCATATACAAATTTCTGTCTTCTTTATTCTTTAATAGGATAGAAATAAAAACTGACTCTGGACAGTTGTAGGGACTCTTCTATATAGTATTAATTAATAATGGACTCAACCCACTATTATTAGTTGACCCAATAAATATACACACAATATAAACAATATTATTTTATGTAACCAAATAAATAATAACAATAATAGTTACATAATATTTTGGCAAATAAGTTAATATAGAGCAATTACTAATTTATATATGTCCACAAAGTAATTAATCTAAGAGTAACATCAGAAATTACATTCAATTTTGTTTTCAAATTACAAAAAAAAAAGAATGCATAGTTAATTGTCCTCGGTTCCAGGAATTGAATCCTAATCAACCAAAAAACAATCAGAAACCAAATTCAATAATTTGTCAGAACCCAAACAAAAATCACAAGAAAGAACAAAAAGAAAAATGAGAGAGGCTTGGCCGAATTCATTTGTGGCTTGGTAATGTGAAAGAAAGAATAAGATATATGTGCAGTATGAGAAAATAATGATGAATCTAAAATAGGCACAGGGAATGGAATTTGAAGTGAAAAGTGGTGCATCCCATTAGTTTGGGCTTAGCCCAATTAGGTTGCTTTGACACCAAGCGAGGAGGATGAGTGAATTGACACATTGTAAGTGCTTGGCCCGTTTCTTCTTTGTATGATTTGTTATAGTTATAAATCAATTTAAATTAGCATTAATGAATTAGCAAAGTAACGTGACATCGCTATAGCCATTAGCTTTTGTCTAATTCTTTTTATGACACTATGACAATAAAGAAATAGTAATAAAGAAAAGGGTTCAATTGAGTTGTATTCTAACTTAACATTTTTTGGATTTATTTTGGTATTATTTTTTTTTATTTTAGTGTTGTTCTATTTCATTAATTTTAAAAAGAATTTTGTAGTTTTTTATATAAAATATTTCTTTTGTGTTCTACTGGAAATATTTCAATTAAAATTCCAAATGACTATACGTGTCCGGCGGATTTTTTTTTAAATTTTTTATTAAAGTCCTAAATGACCATTCCTTTCATACATGGAGTTAATTCGAAAAGTTTTAATTTTGTTTAGATTATTAAAAGGTCGTACACATCTAACAATATTCAAAATAAAATTTAATCTTAAAAAAATAATAAAAAAATATAAAAATTTCCAGAAAAAGAAAAAATATCAAATTTCTAAAATTAGAAAACATATAAAATTCTCAAAATTAAAAAACATTAAACACTTTAACAACCAAATTTTGATATTAGAACTACGTATGCCCTTATATTCTATCAATGATAGAAATATGTAGGAGCAAGGTCAATCCTTGTCAGACCTTTTAATTTAAAAATTATTATTTTGTTCTTACATGCTCTTATTTTATTATTTTGAGGCAAAATAAACATTTTATAAAACCACACTCGCTTTACTCATTCGATTAAAATACCGTCTTAGGACGGGCGTTGTAGGGTGCTAATACCTTCCTCATGCATAACAAACTCCCGTACCTAGATCTGGTTTCGTAGACTTGTTTTATCCAATTCCGGATTTTTCATAGTTTTTCATAATAAACTATAGCGATGACTTCTTTTCTCTGAAATTCAAAATAAATTTTAATTTTTTCTTTTTTAATTTAGGTTTGCAGTACCTATTGAAAGTCTAGAAGCAGTAATTATTAAGTAATTCACTTTATTTTGCAGAGCTTCACAATTTTCACAGTTAATTGGCTGACTAGAGTCAAGACTACTGGAAGCTTTGTAAATCATTTCCAAATGATCAAAATCAGTTTTCAGTTATAAAATTTCATCTTCCAGTTGTTTGACTCTGCCTTCTAACCAATTATTCAGACCTTTAAGTCTATTGTTAGATAAGGCCAGTCTGTTTGCTTCTTCATGGGTTTCACGAAAAGCTTGAAGAACTGAACTGTAATTTGTACTGTTAAATGAAGTGCTGAAATTTTCACTACTAACCTCAGAATTCTTTCTAGCCATGAGACACATATTTGCTTCAATGTCTTCCTGTGAAGAGCTGCTGGATGAAGATGCATTGTCTTCCCATGCAATGTATGCCTTTCTTCCCTTTTCAACTTTGTAATTCTTCTTTTCAATGGTCTTTTCTTTGTTAACCAGATTTGGACAGTATGCTTTTATATGTCCTTGTTTGCCACAGCCAAAACAGGTTAGCTTATTTGAATTTGAATCAGGTTTTCTATTATACCTTTTAGGTTGCTGATTCTTTGTCCTACTCTTCAGCTTGATGAATTTTCAGAATTTCTTTGTCAGCAGACTGAGGTTCTCAGTATCACTATCTTCCTCTGAGCTGTCCTAACTGGTTTCAACTTTAGCAGCCTTTGATTTGAGTGCGAGGCCTCTAGTTTTCTTCTCAGCAGATTCCATCTCTTTCAACCTCATCATTTCCAGTTCATGTTCTCTCAATTTTCCAAAGAGTGCTGTTGTGGTAAGGGTTCTCAAATCCCTGCTCTCTGAAATTGCAGTAAACGTGGGCTGCCAACTTCTGTCTAAGCATTTGAGGATCTTGATATTCAGCTCGTCCTTGTCAAATTGCTTTCCAAGCCCGATCAAGTGATTCACTATATGAGTGAATCTCTTCTGCACATAGCAATTGACTCTCCTTGGTGCATTCTGAATAATCCATATTCTTGAATCAACACATGCTTTCTAGCCCGTTTGATGTCAGTAGTGCCTTCATGAGTAACCTCAAGTATATCCCACATCTCCTTTGCAGAACTGCACTATGAAACTCTGAAAAAACTCATTCAGATTTAAAGCTGAAGTTATTATGTTCTTGGCTACACAATCATATTGAACACATTTATTTTCAACATCAGTCAATTCATCAAATGGCTTTACAACAGATATTCCATTCACAACAGAAACTGGAATGTAAGATCCATTCACTATTGCATTCCATATACCTTGGTCAATAGATTCAATAAAAATCTTCATTATCACTTTCCAAAGTTGGTAATTAACCCCATAAAACATGGGTTATAAAGGCTCCCTCGGTAAAAGGTAACTTGTTCTCAACCATGGATCGAAAAACTTGACTAGGATTCAAGTCTTAGCTCTGATGCCAATTGTAAAATATGTTTTGGCCAAGTTCAAGATGGTGGGTGAATTGAACACTTGAAAACTTTTCGCAAACTGTTTGGAGATGATATGTAATGCAAACAACAAAGGTTCAAAAATAGTTCCAGTACTATATCAGTCAACCAGATACAATAAACTGAAACCAGAATACAGTTCTTGAAAACACTATGTATAGTAAAAACAATTCTTGAAAAATTAAATCAAGAAATCAAAGAATTATATCAACTTCAAGTTTATAATGATTTACTAATAAAAAAACCTTTTATCAAACAATACAAACTATGTTAAGTGTATGAAAGCTGTCTTTAATCAACAATTATGAAAGATTAACAATTCTGGAAAAATTGACTGATGAACAGTGAACCCAGTAAGTTGCAAAACTGCAGATATACAGAAAACTAGTATATTGGTTATTAATCAGATTTAGAACTGTTCAGAGTAAATTGTGTTAAAACAGAATATATGTTTTCAGAAATTACTTAAACTGTTTTTAGAAAGTTGATGCAATTATTCAATTAGCAAATTTAAATCGATTATGAAAATTCAAGAAACATAGCAAGATTTAACAAGAACAATCAAGAGATAGAGCAAGAGAGATCAAGACACAAGGTTTTATCCTGGTTCACCCTTCCTCAAGGGCTACGTCTAGTCCCTTACTCCACAGTAAGGATTTCCACTATAAAAAGATCAAACTAGATCAGTTTACAGAAAACAACAACTTGCTACCCGCAAGAATTCACTGCTCCCCGCAGAAAACAATCTACTGAACCTACAGCAGAACCCAGAACTATACATACTCCATTGTATATTCTAGAAAACCCCTTGCTGATCCCCTCAACAAGTTATAACCTGTACAAAACCCACTATACAAACAGAATTACCAACCCAGGTAACTCATAACAGAATAACCTTCAGTATAATGAAAGAATTATCACAAACTCGGCAATACAAGCACTTCTATACAACAGATTACAAAAGTAAAAAAGAAAGGGTATAGAAGGCTTAGTCTGATGATCAGATCAGTGATGAAACTGTCTCAGTCAACTCAAAGCTCCAGTAGTAGTTCGAGAAAACAATTCTTGATGAAAACGATTGATTGATCTTGATCACTAGACACGAAGGCGTTTTTTCTCTCTTTGAAAACTTAAATATTCTTACTCAAAAAATGTTTAGAATGATTTCATATCTGTTTTCAAAAACTGCGCCAAATATTTATAGACAACTGTCTTAAAAATTCAATCAATTGTTTTGGCAAACAGTCGATTGTTTTTTCGAGTTAGGTAAAATAGTTCCTCAAAATGTAATTTATGATTTTAATGATTTCTCAAATCTTTTATTAATTCAGAAAATACTCAAATGTTCCGCTTCAGAGCCACCAGCAGCCGCCAATCAAATTCCACCATCATCCTCGCCAACCTTCGCCAATAGAACTTTCTCAATGGCAGCAAGCACCACTCATCATCCCTCTCCTGCATTCGCTCTCCATTTTCTCTCCAGGATTTGCGTCGCTGCCCTTATCCCTTTTGTCTTCAAACCCTTAATGTAATTTTAAGTGTAATTTTATAATTTTAAGGAAGTTAATTATTTTAAAATTCAAGATTTTATGTATATTGTTATAAGATTTAAATATGAATGTAATTCATGTCATCATTATTTATGATTCGTAAATGAGTAAATAATGAGAATTGTAATTTATGTAGGACTTTATTTTATTTATAATGAAATAACTATTTAGGATTAATATAATTTTTAATTTAAAAATTTAATATTGATTTATTATTTTAAAAATTTATGAAACTACTTTATATGGCATCACTCATTGTGGAGGTTCAATTATAGAGGTTGGGCTGAATAATGTGGTACAAATTATAATTGATAATGCAGTTGTATGTAAGGTCGCGTGTATGCTCATAGAATTTGAATTTCCTTCAATTTGTTAGACTCTTTGTGTAGTCCACACATTGAATCTTGCATAGAAAGATATATGTGCAACAAAAAATATGGAAAGTAATAGTCTTGCTTATGATCAATGTTCTTGGATCTCACAAATTGTTGATGGTGCTACCTTTACTAAATATTTTATTGCTGGGCATTCTGTGATAATATTAGTTCAATAGCTTCAACTTATTGAAGTTGCTTTCTGTTGCTCCAACAAGATCTGCTTCAACCATAGTCATGCTAAAAAGGTTAAAAGTTTGAAAAAATGACTTCAAGAGATTGTTATTAGTCATGATTGGTCCTCTTACAGAGAGGATAATGTGGCTAGTGCAAAATTTGAGAAAGAAACTTTGCTGAATGATAACTGGTAGATGAACGTTGATTACATACTTCCTTTTACTATCCCTATTTATGATGTTATCAGAAAAAACAGATACGAATATGACTACTCTTCACTTAGTATATGAAATATGGGATTCAATGATTGAAAATGAGAGAAAGGTCATATTTCAACATGAAAGAAAGACAAAAGTTGAACATTCATAATTTTTTGAGACAGTAAACTCAATATTAATTGATCTTTGGACCAAGAGTAGCACATCTCTTTATTGTCTTGCTTATTTTTTAAATCCAAGATAATGCTAAATTATTTTATGATTATATTTGTTGTATTTATCTTATTTTAAATATTATAATTTTATAATATTTTGTTAATTTATGTTTATCTATTTATAATGTTGTAGATATTATAGTCATGCATGGTTAAGTAAAGATTCACAAAAACTTGCTCCACATCAAGATGTCAAACTTACTCATGAAAGAAAGAAATGTTTTATGATGTACCAGATGTAAGGAGACAAGTAAATATAAAATTTGCAAACTTTTCATATGGAAGAGAATATTTTGCCGATGTTGACTCTTTAAGAGATAGAGGTAAAATGGATGAAAACACATGATGGATTGTTCATGGAGCTCATGTACCAATACTTCAAGGTACTTGGACAATCATGTTCTTCTTCTTGTTGTGAAAGGAATTAAAGTACCTACTATTTTATACATTCTTTGAAAAGGAATAAGGTGACATCTAAAAGGGCGGAAGATCTAATATATGTCCATAGTAATCTTCGTCTTCTCTCAAGAAACTCCTACAAATAGAAAAAAAGAAAACTAAATAAATACAAGAAAAATCTCATTTACCTACAACAAAAATATGTATGTAATGAATAACATCCATTTGTAATCTAAAACTATATACGGATTACACATGAACAAAAATTCATATGTAATCAAGACGTAGGTAATTTACATACAAATTTTTTTATAAGTAATTATGTACAGATTTTATCTACGAATTAAATTCATATACATACACAAGTCACAAAACCATTGCACCAACATCAAGTTTGGGATTATATACTCATTATTATTATTATTATTATTATTATTACTCTTATTATTATTATTATCAATATTAGTAAGTATAATATTAATAGTACTAAAATAATAATAATAATAATAATATCATTATTAATTGTAATTATATTAATAATAATATTAATAATCATATTAATATTAATATTAATTATAATAATAATAATATTAGTAAATATAATATCAAAAATAATATTAATAATAATAATAATATTATTATTATTAACATTAATATTAATATTCAAAATAATAATATCATTAATAATATGAATAATAATTATAATTATATCATTATTATTATTATTATTATTAATATTAACAATAATAATAATTGTCACGACCTGGATCACGACGATAGGACGACAATCCGAAAAGAGAAAAAACTAAAATTTATTTTGAATTTTAGATAAAAGGAGTCGCTACCATAGTTTATTATGGAAAACTATGAAAAAACCGAAATTGAACAAAACAACTCTACGAAACCATATCTAGGTTCGGGAGTCGGTTACGCATGGAGAAGGTATTAGCACCCCCACAGTGCCTATCCTAAGACGATATGAGTAAAACGAGTGTGGTTTTATAAAATGTTTATTTTTCCCCTAAAATAATAAAAGAAGAGCAGGTAAGAATAAAGTAATAATTTTTAAATTAAAGGGCCGATTCTGTGACCGATTCTGTGACCGAATTTGTGACCGATTTTTTTGGTCAGTGATTCGGTCACTGATAGTGATCTATTTTTTCGGTCACTGATTCGGTCACCGATAGTGACCAATTTTTTCGGTCACTATTTAGCAATTTTGTAGTAGTGAAGGAAGGAGCGGCAGAAGGAGTAACTCTAGAAGACATTGTTGTTGCTAGAGCCAACTGATCTCTTGTGAGAATAACTACATTAGGGTTTTGTCTTTGAAAACAAAATTGAATGTGATTTTTGGTGTTAATATCTCACTAATCTCTTACTATTTTCGTGTTCATGTTTTTTTTTGAAATAAAAACAACAATTAATGCATCAAACAAATTTTACGTTCCTCTTGTGAGATTTGTGAGATATTAACTAAAGGAAATAATCTAATTAGGATTTTCAATTTAGTCTATTATAGCATATGAGTACATCATATCATATAAAGATAAGAAGAATCAGAACCTGAAATAAAACAAGAACTTTAACTCATCACCTATTGGTTCTGTCCTTTCCTGATCAATGGTCTCTACAAAGAATAAGAGAGAAGAATGTGTACAAACTACTCCCAAGGCCAAAAGCATATATAGATAATTGTCTTCTTTATTCTTTAATAGGATAGAAATAAAAACTGACTCTGGACAGTTGTAGGGACTCTTCTATATATTATTAATTAATAATTGACTCAGCCCACCTATTATCAACTGACCCAATAAATATAAACACAATATAACCAATATTATTTTATGTAACCAAATAAATAATAACAATATTGATTACATATATTTTGGTAAATAAGTTAATCTAGAGAAATTACTAATTTGGGTATGTGTATAAAGTAATTAATCCAACATTAACATCATAAATCACATTCAATTTTGTTTTCAAAGAAAAAAAAAAAGAATGCACATTTAATCGTCCTTAGTTCCAAGAATCGAATCCTAATGAACCAAAAAAAACAATCAGAAACCAAATTCAATCATTTGCCAGAACCAAACAAAAATCACAAGAAAGAACAAAAAGGAAAAGGAGGGAGGCTTGGCATAATTCATTTGTGGCTTGGTAACGCAGAAGAAAGAATAAGATATATATGCAGTATGACAAAATAGGCAGCGTATGAATACACTAGCATTGGTAGAGAATTGAATTAAACAAGAATAATGAATCTAAAATAGGCATAGGGAGTGAAATCTGAAGTGAAAAGTGGTGCAGCCCATTAGTTTAGGCTTAGCCCAATTAGGTTGCTTTGACACCAACTGAGGAGCGTGAGTGAATTGACACATTGTGAGTGCTTGGCCCGTTTCTTCTTTGTATGATTTACTGTAGTTATAAATCAATTTAAATTAGCATTAATGAATTAGCAAAGTAACATGACATGGCTATAGTCATTAGGTTTTGTCTAATTCTTTTTATGACACCCTGACACTAAAGAAATAGTAATACAGAAAAGGGTTAAATTGAGTTGTATTCTAACTTAACATTTTTTGGATTTATTTTAGTATTTTTTTTATTTTAGTGTTGTTCTATTTCATTAATTTTAATTTTAATTTTATTTTTTATATAAAATCTTTCTTTTGTGTTCTACTAGAAATATTTCAAATAAAAATTTTAAATGACCATAAGCGTCCGACAGAATTTTTGTTTTAAATTTTTTATTAAATTCCTAAATGACCATTCGTGTCATACATGGAGTTAATTCAAAAAGTTTAAATTTCGTTTAAATTATTAAAAGGTCGTACACGTCTAACGATATCCAAAATAAAATTTAATCTTAAAAAAAAAAAATATATATATATATATATATATATATATATATATATATAAAAATTTAAAAAAAAAAAAAATATATATATATATATATATATATATATATATATATATATAGAAATTTCCAAAAAATATCAAATTTATAAAATTATAAAGCATATAAAATTCTCAAAATTAAAAAACATTAAACACTTTAACAACCAAATTTTGCTATTAGAACTACGTATGTCCTGATTTTCTATCAATAATAGAAATACGTAGGAGCAAAGTCAATCATTGTCAAACCCTTTCATTTAAAAATTATTATTTTGTTCTTACCTGTTCTTATTTTATTATTTTGAGGCAAAATAAACATTTTATAAAACTACATTCGCTTAACTCATTCGTTTAAAGATATCGCCTTAGGACGGGAGTTGTAGGAGTGCTAATACCTTCCCCACGCATAACAGACTCTTATACCTAGATCTGGTTTCGTAGATTTGTTTTATCCAATTTGGGTGTTTCCATAGTTTTCCATAATAAACTATAGTGACGACTCCTTTTCTCTGAAATTCAAAATAAATTTTAATTTGTTCTCTGTTCAGATCATCGTCCCGCCGTCGTGATCCAGGTCTCGATAACTATTATTTTTTATTAACAATAATAATATTAATAATGTTATTCTTATTATTTTTAATAATAATAATAATAATAACAATCTTAATAATAAAAAACATAATTTTAATAAAATTAATTATTAAGATAATGTATGAAAAAATCCTTAGGTAATTTACATATGAATTTTGATCCGTATGTAATTATATATGGATTTGGATCCGTAGGTTACCTACGGATTTTTTCGTATGTTGTAAATTTGTATGTAAAATTTGTAGGTAATGTTAAATTTACCTACGGATTAGAATCCGTATGTAATTACCAATGGATTTTTCTATATGCAATATCGTATATAATATCCGTATGTAAAATTCGTAGGTAAAATCTGTAGATAATTAATCAATAATTGCTTTAAATGAATTGTGGGATATTGCAAGAGATCACATTTCATTGGATGACAATGAAATTCTTGAAATTGCCAACTTTTCTCTTAATGAACAAGAATTAGAAGTTGTATTTTCCAATAAGGATGAAATGTAGAAGTTATATCTTTTGTTAGATTTTTTGTTTTATAAAAGTTGCTCTCTTTTTTTTACATTATAAACTATATTAGTATATTTTAATATATATATAGATATTGTCGTGTCCTATAATTTTGAATTTAGTCGTATCTGTGTTTGTTGCTTTATAGCCCATAATCGATTATTGTACACAAGAACACATATAATCTATTAGCATAATCGATTGACATTTGCATAACACACATAATCGTTTAGCATAATCAATTCCCTCTATTTTTGTGCAAAAAAAAATACTTAAAATTGATTTGGATAATCGATTACCCACCTCTAACGTATATAACCAACATGAAATTTTTTCACAAACCTCGCTTCGACATCACCACCACCTCCCACAACTGTAAATGGCTTCATAACACTAACGTTCACAATATTCCATCCATGGACAACGCTTACTGATGCAAAGAATCACTGAAATGACACACATAATAGATCATCTCTCTATTTCGTGAAAAGAAAATACTTCACAAACCTTGCCTCCACGTCGCCACCACCTTTGATCACCATGGATGGCTTCATAACACCAACTTCCACAGTATTTGGCCACAAAACCTCAAGCTCATGGTGACGAGGCGATCAATTTTTGTAGGTAATCAATCCTTCAACATTCAATCCATTTTAACGGCGTGACCAGGAAGGATGGGTCAAACGATTCCTCTATGCACTTTAGGAATCTTGTATGCATGCACAGTACCATAAGGATTTTATGTGAAATCTAAGCTAATAATAGTGAAAAACACTAGACTAATACTCTAATTGTACGATTCTCAACTATCTTTTTTTATCTTTTGTTTACAACCATGCAAGGATGAGCATGCCAGTTCCCCACATTTTCGTACCCACAAATCATTCCAAACAGATTTAACTTTAAATTATTGTGAATAATCGAACCAACAAACAAAATAACTCAAATGAAAAGAAATACAAGACAAAATAATTTAAACACAAAATAATTAAACGTCTATCTAAACATGAATTAACAAATTGAAGTTATCTTTAAAAGTAAAAGTATAGAAAATAAATTTCATTAAGTTTTTAAATTAAACTTAGTTTAGATTTATTTAATAATAAACAATAAAAGTTAATACTTTCAAATTAAAACTACGCAATTTTTGGTTTCAAATACATCATTAAATAAAATTTCATATAATTTCTTTTAAATATTTTTTATTTGATAACTCGGTAACATTTATTTAATAATAAATAACAAATAAAACAATGTAGTTGTTGAGTCTGCAATTTCTATTTAGTAAAAAAATGCCACATAAGGAGACAAATGGCAAAAATTCTGGCTACATTTTCCTTCAACTAGGATTTTTCCCTGCAGTCAGCTCTAGCATACATTTATGCTATCAACAAATCACAGTGGTTTTGATTTATTGAAGGCCTACAAAAATTAAACTTAAAAAACATAGTGGATTGTTGATGAAGCTCATGTATCAATACTTCATAAGATAGCTCTAAAGTTACTTAGCCAATCATGTTCTTAAGCAACATTAGGATTTTGTATTTGAAAACAAAGTTGAATGTGATTTCTAGTGTTAATATGCATTACAGTAACACATCAAACAAATTTTACGTGCCTCTTCAAGCTTTTGTTCTTTGACTTTCGTAATTTCTTGAAGTTGTATCTTCTTTTCCGAACACGGCTTCTTTCTTGTCTCTTACTCATTCTTTTTTTGCTTTTCAATTTTTGTTGCTTTTGAGTTCTTTGTTTTTTACTTCTGATTTCTTTCGAATTCTTTCTTTCTTTCTTCCAATTTCTTGTTTTCTTCTCTAATACGAAAGACCATCAAGGTAATTTCTTTGCGCACCAACTCGAGAGAAAAAACTCGAAAAACATCGAAAGAAAAATAAAGAACTCAAAACAAATCAGAAGAAAAAAGAAAGAAAGAACTCGAAAGTAAAAATTAGAAAGCAAAAAAAGAGTGAGAAAGAGACAAGAAAGAAGCCGTGATGGGAAAAGAAGATACCACTTGAAGAAACTACGAAAGTCAAAGAACAAAACTTTGCACGTAAAATTTGATTGATGTGTTACTGTATTGATTAATTGTTTTTACTGTGTAATGTGTTTATCTTTATTTCCAAAAAAAAAAAATATTAACTCGAAAATAGTAATAGATTTGGGAGATATTAACTGAAGGAAATAATCTAATTAGGGTTTTCAATTTAGTCTATTATAGCATATGAGTACATCAAATTATATAAAGATAAGAAGAATCAGAACCTGGAATAAAAGAACTTTAATTCATCACCTATTGATTTTGTCCTTTCTTGATCAATGGTCTCTGTAAAAAATAAGAGAGAAGAGTGTGTACAAACTACTCCCAAGGCCAGAAGCGTATATAAATAATTGTCTTCTTTATTCTTTAATAGGGTAGAAATAAAAACTGACTTTGGGCAGTTGTTGGGACTCTTCTATATATTATTAATTAATAATGGGCTCAGCCCACCTATTATCAACTGACCCAATAAATATTCACAAAATATAAACAATATTATTTTATGTAACCGAATAAATAATAACAATAATTTGGCAAATAAGTTAATCTATAGAAATTACTAATTTATGTATGTCCACAAAGTAATTAATCCAACATTAACATCAGAAATCATATTCAATTTTGTTTTCAAAGACAAAAAAAGAACACATAGTTAATCGTCCTTGGTTTCAAGAATCGAATCCTAATCAACAAAACAAAAACAATCAGAAACCAAATTCAATCATTTTCCAGAACCAAACAAAAATCACAAGAAAGAACAAAAAGTAAAAGGAGGGAGGCTTGGCCCAATTCATTTGTGGCTTGGTAACGCGGAAGAAAGAATAAGATATATATGCAGTATGACAAAATAGGCAGCATATGAATAAAATAGCATTGGCATAGAATTGAATTAAACAAAAATAATGAATCTAAAATAGGCACAGGGAGTGAAATCTGAAGTGAAAAGTGGTGCAGCCCATTAGTTTGGCTTAGTCCAATTAGGTTGCTTTGACACCAAGTGAGGAGCATGAGTGAATTGACATATTGTGAGTCTTTGGCCCGTTTCTTCTTTGTATGATTTGTTATAGTTATAAATCAATTTAAATTAGTATTATTGAATTAGCAAAGTAACATGACATGGCTATAGTCATTAGGTTTTGTCTAATTCTTTTTATGACACCGTGACAATAAAGAAATAGTAATAAAGAAAAGGGTTCAATTGAGTTGTATTCTAACTTAACATTTTTTGGATTTATTTTAGTATTATTTTTTTTATTTTAGTGTTGTTCTATTTAATTAATTTTGAAAATAATTTTTTAGTTTTTTATATAAATTCTTTCTTTTGTGTTCTACTAGAAATATTTCACTTAAAATTTCAAGTGACCATACGCGTCCGACAAAATTTCTTTTTTTTTAATTTTTGATTAAATTCTTAAATGACCATTCATGTCATACATGGAGTTAATTCGAAAAGTTTTAATTTCGTTTAGATTATTAAAAGGTTGTACACGTCTAACGATATCCAAAATAAAATTTAATCTTAAAAAACTAAAAAAAAATATACAAAAATTTCCTAAAAAAATAAAAAATATCAAAATTAAAAAACATTAAACACTTTAACAACCAAATTTTGCTATTAAAACTACGTATGCCCTGATTTTCTATCGATGATCGAAATATGTAGGAGCAAGGTCAATCCTTGTCAGACCCTTTAATTTAAAAATTATTATTTTGTTCTTACCTGCTGTTATTTTATTATTTTGGGGCAAAATAAACATTTTATAAAACTACATTCGCTTTACTCATTCAATTAAAGATACCGTCTTAGGACGGGCATTATGGGGGTGTTAATAACTTCCCCACGCATAACAGACTCCTATACCAAGATCTGGTTTCGTAGACTTGTTTTATCCAATTTTAGTTTTTCCATAGTTTTCCATAATAAACTATAGTGAATACTCCTTTACTCTAAAATTCAAAATAAATTTTAATTTGTTCTCTTTTCAGATCATCATCCTACCGTCATGATCCAAGTCTCAATAATTATTACTTTTTATTAATAATAATAATAATATTAATAATGTTGTTATTATTATTATTATTATTAATGTTAATAATAAAAATTATAATTTTAGTAAAATTAATTATTAAGATAATGTATAAAAAATCCTTAGGTAATTACATATGAATTTAGATCCGTATGTAATTATATACGGATTTGGATCCGTAGGTACCTATAGATTTTTCGTATGTTGTAAATTTGTATGTAAAATTTGTAGGTAATGTTAAATTTACCTACAGATTAGAATCAGTATGTTATTACCAATGGATTTTTCTGTATGTAATATCGCATATAATATCCTATGTAAAATTTGTAGGTAAAATCTGTAGATAATTAATCAATAATTGCTTTAAATAAATTGTGGGATATTGCAGGAGATGACTTTTAATTTGATGACAATGAAATTCTTGAAATTGCCAACTTTTTCTCTTAATGAACAAGAATTAAAAGTTGTATTTTCCAATAAGAATGAAATGTAAAAGTTATATTTTTTGTTTTATAAAAGTTTCTCTTTTTTTTGAGATTACATATATATATATATATATATATATATATATATATATATATATATATATTGTCTTGTCCTATAATTTTGAATTTAGTCGTATTCGTGTCTGTTGCTTTATAGCCCATAATCGATTAATTTACACAAGAACACATATAATTTATTAGCATAATCAATTGTCATTCACATAATACACATAATCGTTTAGCATAATCAATTTCCTCTATTTTTGGGCAAAAAAAAAAAATACTTAAAATTGATTTGGATAATCGATTGCCCACCTCTAACTTATATAACCAACATGAAACTTTTTCACAAACCTCGCTTCAACATCACCACCACCTCCCACAACTATAAATGGCTTCATAACACCAACTTTCACAATATTCCAGCCATGGACAATGCTTGTAGACGCAAAGAATCACTAAAATGACACACATAATCGATCATCTCTCTATTTTGTGAAAAGAAAATACTTTACGAACCTCGCCTCCACATCGCCACCACCTTCGATCACCATGGATGGCTTCATAACACCAACTTCCACAGTATTTAGCCACAAAACCTCAAGCTCATAGTGACGAGGCGATCAATTTTTGTAGGTAATCAATCCTTAAACATTCAATCCATTTTAACGGTGCGACCAGGAAGGATGGGTCAAACGATTCCTCTATGCACGTTAGGAATCTTGCATGCATGCATAGTACCATCAGGACTTTATGTGAAATCTAAGCTAATAATAGTGAAAAACACTAGACTAATACTATCTTCTTTTATCTTTTGTTTGCAACTATGCAAGGATGAAGATGCGAGTTTCCCCTACATTTTCGTGCCAATAAATCATTCCAAACAAATTTAACTTTAAATTATTGTGAATAGTCTAACCACACAAACAAAATAACGCAAATGAGAAGAAATACAAGACAAAATAATTTAAACACAAAATAATTAAACGTCTATCTAGAAACGAATTAACAAATTGAAGTTATCTTTAAAAATAAAAAAATATAGAAAAAAAATTCATTAATGTTTTAAATTAAACTTAGTTTAGATTTATTTAATAATAAAAAATAAAAGTTAATACTTTCAAATTAAAACTACGCAATTTTTGGTTTCAGATACATCATTAAATAAAATTTCATATAATTTCTTAATTTTTTATTTGATAACTCGGTAAAATTTATTTAATTTTATTTAATAATAAATAACAAATAAAACCGTGTCGTTGCTGAGTCTGCAATTTCTATTTAGACAAGATGCCACATAAAGAGACAGATGGCGAAATTTCTGGCTACATTTTCCTTCGAGTAGGACTTTTCCCTGCGGTCAGCTCTAGCATACATTTACGCTATCAACAAATCGCAGTGGTTTTGATTTATCGAACGCCTATTCAAAAATTAAACTGAAAAAACACATAGAAGTGTGAATCATCCGATCTGTATGAACGGTCATGAGGCATCCAGTGGACGACCGTGTAACAAATATAACCGCAGGTTTCACTTGCACGTTTGAGCCGCCACTTAGGCAGTGTTGTGTAATAATTATGATAGGTAGCTGAGTCAAGTCAAACCCACAACCCTTGACCCATTTTTGATGTGCTTTTTTTTTTCCCACGGTCAAAGGTCAACCTTTCGCTACCAGTCAGAGGTAGTAGCTTCCAAAGACATGGGTGGTGTGGTGTAGTGTGCATGCCATGCCATACATAAATAAAGTGCATCACTTCCTCTCTTTTCTCTCTCCATTTTCAAACTCAACTACAACACCAATCTTCTTCATTCTTACCTCGTCTCTTGAACATGTCTTTCAGTTTCACTGACCTTCTTTCCAACAACAGCAATAGCTTGACCATGGATGATGATCCTTTTGGACTTGATTTTGCTAACACTTTCAAACAACTTCAACCTCTTTCACTGCCTCTCCCTTCTTATTCTGAGTTCCCACCTGGTTTTGCCCCAACAACACAGTCATTGAACTCACCCCTCTTGTTTTCTTCTCAAAATGTAAGTTTTAGCATCAGTTATTGCCATTTTTTATAGCAACTATTATACCTCAAAAACTTTTTTTTTTGCTGTGTGTATTAGTTGTTCTATATTGACTTTCATAAAAGTCATCTGTAGTTTTGTACTAAAGTACTGTCGGAAGAAACTTTCTGCTAAACAATTTAAGAAAAATAAATATGAAATTGAAGTTAACTTCGGAATAAATAACCTGATTTTAATTTTTTTTTCTCTTCTAGAAATCTATATGGAAAAGTTACCTATAAAGACAGCATGTAATAGTAATAAAATATTGTTGTTGTTACTGGTCAATGTAATGTTTTTTGTAATAATAACTAATTGTTTTATATGTTGGTTTAGAACTTCAGAATATTATCTTTTGGTGATAACTAACTTTGGGGTATTTTGTTCTGTGTGTTTGGTTTAGGTTCCTGCATCTTACACAGTTGAGTCAGCTTCCAGCATGAGCTTCAACATGAGAAACAGTTCAACTGAGGACCAGCTAGGGAACAAGGAGGAAGAGAGATACTGCTCTGACTTCTCTTTCCTAACAAAAACAAACCACCTGCCTCTCTTTCAATCTTCCACAAGCATGTTTCAAGTGGTAAGTTGCAATTTTTTTAATAAAGTTTAACTTAAAAGCACATGTTTTGGGGTGTATTCTTTTTTATGGTTATTTATTTGATGATTCAGTGGTGTGAGACCATTTCTTGTTCAATCTGTTTACCTTGACTTAGTTGGACCAATTTGTTTCATTAGCATCTGCTATTTGTTTACCGTGTCGTCTTCGTTTAGTTCTTCACTTTTCTTAAAATTAATTAATTTTGTATTTTGGTTGGTACAAGCTTGTTTGAACAATTCAAAACTTGACTGTGGTATTCCAAGTTGACTGAGTCAAACTTAAAAGTATGTCCATACGCATGTTTTCAGAAATTCTTACCTACTTTCAATAATAAAATATATCTCTTATTTTATGCCAATTGATATAAATTTCGTAGGTAATTTCTGTCTGCATAATTGAAGCACATGGCCAAATTATATGCCATTGAACTTATCTGCAAGTTTCAAACTTGTTGATTCTTTGGAATGGAATATGCTAGTCTTGCATTTATTTGATTATGATTTCTAATCTTTGTTCCACTTAAACAACAGGACACAATGACATTGAATGAAGCTTCAAAGCAAACAGAAATCTCATCTGAGAGGACAGAAACAAAATCTGAATATGCAACCACTCAGGGCTTCTCCACAGAAGTTGCTTCAATCAAACCTGAAATACAAAGCAATTCTACTTCTGTGTCTGTTCAATTTAACTCCAATAATGCTTTTAAGTCTATTAGAGAACAAAGGAGATCAGAAGATGGGTACAATTGGAGGAAGTATGGAGAGAAACAAGTGAAAGGAAGTGAGAATCCTCGCAGTTATTACAAGTGCACGCATCCAAATTGTCCAACAAAGAAGAAAGTTGAGAGGTCTTTGGAGGGCCATGTTACTGAAATAGTATACAGGGGAAGTCACAATCATCCTAAGCCACATAATAGAAAAAATGGCTCTCAATCAATTCATCAAACTTCTTCATCCTGCACCATCTCAGGGATTTCAGATCAGTCTATAGGAGAGGAAGATTTTGAGCAAACATCACAAACTAGTTGCTCTGGAGGGGTTGATGATGATGACCTTGGACCTGAGGCCAAAAGATGGTAAGATATGCAAATAACAATGCATCACTCTAATCACCTGCTTTGTTTGTATCAACATGATGAGCTTGATTTCAGTGTGACTAACTATGATTATGATTCTCATATTCCAGGAAAGGAGAGAATGAAAATGATGACTATTCTAATTCCTCAGCTGGGAGTAGAACTGTTAAGGAACCTAGAGTAGTGGTTCAAACCACAAGTGAAATTGACATTCTTGATGATGGATATAGGTGGAGGAAATATGGACAGAAAGTGGTCAAAGGAAACCCAAACCCAAGGTATTTCCATTTTTCAGATTGTAATAGAAGAATTTAATTGTCATACACTCTTATTGTGAACATTTTTAAATTGTCAATCAATCATAAATTATCCATGTAAAAATTTGAAGTAACTATTATAAAGGTCAACAAACATCATATCTGATGATCAATCATACATTTCAATTAAACTCTTCATAGAATTGATTTTCATTTATGAAAAGTAAAATATTTGTGTTGAGGGATGATTATTATGCCAAGTGAATTTGAAATGGAATTGAAGAAAACAAACAACACCCTTTAGTTATAAATGGTTTTTCTAGTGTTGCAATTTCAGTATTACCACCCCTAAGGCCATGACTTAGTAAAAATATTCTTTCTGCAGGAGTTACTACAAATGCGTTACCCCAGGTTGTCCTGTGAGAAAACATGTTGAGAGAGCTGCAAATGATATGAAAGCTGTGCTAACAACCTATGAAGGGAAACATAACCATGATGTGCCTTTAGGACGAGGAAGTGCAAGCTATAACAGAACTTCTCTAAACAGCAACACCAGCAATGTAACAGCACCTGCCCCTATAAGGCCTTCAGCAGTGAATAGTTATTCTAACTCAGCAAGTTTCACCAATTCACTCCCTGACACCAAGCTATCAGCATCTGCAAGTCAGGACGCTATTCCAATGGACATGTTGCTGAGTCCTGGAAGCCTAGGATTTTCGGCTAATGACTCATTCCTTCAGTCTTTTTTTTCAAAGAACTTCTAAATTTAGTGTACTAAGGAAGTAAAACACTGATATGTAAAACACTTGAACCTTACACTGATATGTTTATGTATAGTATATAGGAATAGAATAAGAAAATCATGGGAATCTACTAATTTAGTGTACTAAGATTAGAGGCTAGAACTGCAGTAAAGCTTGACAAGAGTTAGGCCTTATTTCAACTTTCAATTTAGTAATAAGAGATTCAGAAAACGTGTTGACTTTCAATTTCATCATTCTTTTGTTGCTTCTACTTATCATGAATAAAGGGTTTCTTTTGCTATGCTTCATTACATTCAATTACTTTCTAAAATTTATGCTAGTCTTGTCAATTTCTACTCAGCTATAGAAATGTCTACTACTATTGCATCTCGTTGTTTTTTTGGTGTTTCTATAATAACTTTTTGATCAAAGTCTCCTGTCTGTTCAAATTATGAAATTTTCAGTAACCTTTGATTATTCAGGAATAAGGACGAAGATAAATTGAGAAAGTATTCGAGATTTGAGACTATAGATTAGACCAACTTACATTATATAAATCAAGATAAACTTTACTTTAGAGACTGATTTTGTGATGATTTTGTGATGATGAATTAAATTCACTTACTAAAATCATATCAGAGAATTTATCCTAGTGAGATTGATTAGACCACTTACATATATTTACACTACAAGAAAAATCGCATTTATCTACAGCAAAAATTCGTATGTAATAAGATTGTAAATAATTTATATACGGATATTACAGGTCCTTCATCATACATACACAAATCATAACCACTACACCAATATCAACTTTGCAATCATATACTCATTGTTATTATTCTTATTATAACTATTGTTATTATTATTTTTGTCAATATTAGTAAGTATAATATTAATAATACTCAAATAATAACATTATTATCTTTAATATTAATAATAATATTAATAATCATGTTAATATTAATATTAATTATAATAATAATATTAATAAATATAATATCAAAGTAATATTAAGAACAATATTAATAATATACTATTATACTTAATAACATTAATATTAATATTAATAAAAGTATTAATAATATTATTATTATTATTAGTATTAATAATAATAATTAAAAAAGTAATATTAAATATAATAATAATATTCTTAATC
>Ga0209700_101159_pt1 | contig 53570 bp, 15 predicted proteins | sample SiratroredBW_FD_187528 | JGI IMG/M metagenome (GOLD analysis project Ga0209700, IMG submission 187528) | Root nodule microbial communities of legume samples collected from California, USA - Siratro red BW (SPAdes) (version 2) | ecosystem: Host-associated > Plants > Roots > Nodule | place: USA...
TAAAAACTAATAAATTCAAATAATTTAAATTTTCTCTATATACAAACCATTCAAATTAAAAGGGGTAACTTTTCTTCATATTCTTCCATTCAAATTAATTTCACATTTATTTTAATTACTTAAATGATAATTAATTAATTTCAATGACTACATTTTCATTTTTTTCATTTTGATCAAAATTTCCAAAAGGGTTTTATCACCATGCATTAATTCTAGTTTAATTTTATATACACAACCCAATAAAACATGGAAAAATAAGAGAGAAAAGGTGGGAGAATTAATTACCCTAAACTCTTGCAGTAGCCTACCGATTTCAATTAATCAATTAATTAGTTAATTAAAATCGTATATTTATTCCACAATTTCATTACTTTAAGTAAATTTTGTTATCTTCTCACAATTTCATATATCTTGAATTAAATCGTACAATAATGGAACGATTTATTCACAATGATATTGTGCAATCTCTGCACAATTTACCCATATCCGGAAATAAAATAAAAAATACACCATTTTGGGAATTTAAAAAAAAAATTACACTAGTTTGGAAAATTTGCCTAATTCCTTATTGCATCTTGAGGTTGTAAATATAGAATGTTTAAAAATATTTGATAAAATATATATCATTAATTGCATTAAAAAAATACTTTGGTTTACGTTTCTTGATTTATTCTAACATCTAATAATTTTTCAAAAAGATTTTTCTAATGTTGTTAAAACAACATATTTCTTTATTAAAAATCATGGGGCTTTGTACGTTGTTTAAACAATTTATTCTAATATTCATATATATGTTGTATTTAAATAGAAAAAATAGTCGTAATTCAACTTTAATCACTTGTTTGTTGTAGTTAATTATTCATGTAACTCATGAATTGTCTAAAAAAAAGCATATAGAAGATTCTGGTTATAAAAACACATGTTAGAAGAAATCAAATTATATATTATCATAAAAACTTTTCACTTAAAAATAGTCTAATATATCTAGTTAAGTATTAGATTTTTTAAGTCTTAACAAAAGATCGAGTGGATCGTGTTTTTACGTCTTCTCTTAATTACAAGTAGCAAATGAGTGTAAGAAATCCTACTATACCTATATACCTATAAAACAAACAGTATTATAGTGATGTAGGGAGTACTTGTTGAGTGAAACTTTTTCTTGAACCGAAATACTAACTTCTGCATTGACAATGTTTTGCTTTCACATGGCTATTTTTTTCACATTATAATGTGAAAATTTAAGTATACAGATAAAAAAAGAAGTACACAGTTTCTTGTGATATAATGAAAAGTTCATATTCAACCATAATTATTTATAAGATTTTGACAACTATTTGATAACTCAATTTTAAGGACAGTCGATAATTATGAAATTTATAAAAATAAAAGAAATAAAATAATAATTGTGAAGTGAGTACAAATATTTATTAAATATTAAAATATCATTGCAGTTTGCAAAAATTAAAGCAGAGAAGTGTTGAACAATCTTCTATACATAAACGAGTCCTTCCTGGTGGGCTGACCAAGAGAGCCCAATCGATCTTGAATTTTATTTTCCTGCTAGATAATGTCTAAGTTTTATTAAATTAATGTTTTGGAACTTCAACAACCAAAGTGTCCAATTGGTGGTTATCGTTCATCAACCTCGTCTTATTAACAACTTCGTGGGAGTTATTTACGTGTGTTTTTGACGAATTTGATGCTACCAAAAGAGTTGAAGGGATATTTATGTACGCTATTTATTGAGAAAGTGACCTAAAAGCGGCATTTCCTGAACCAAATCCATAAGGTGCAGCGGTTACAACTTACAACATGGTTCGAAATTAGAATCTGCAAGACAAGAGACACAAAAAAGAATCACAAAACAAGCCTTTCTCTGCAGATATTCACATATCCCATGACACCTAAACTACGTGTATAACAAGTTATAAACTATCTCGTGTAAGTTTAAAACTCAACACTATCTACAAAACCAGAAAAAACTCTGGTTTTAACAGCAAACCAGAATAAACTAAATCATAGAATTGGTGGTGGCGGAGTCTCCCAAATATCAAACACATTGTCCTCACTATGAAGCGCGAAAAGCCTGTCTCCTCCGATGGAAAAGTCACATATTGAACCGCCGTAGCTTCGTCTGAGTCTGGAGGTCAAAACCCATTCAGGGCCACAGAACACCGAAATGCAATCATTCATGGAGGAAAAAAGCTGCCCCCCATGCAGTGCCAGTTTCGGATAACACGGTTCCTCCGGCATCTTCCCCTTCATCAACCTACTTCTCGAGCTCCACCTAATGCTCGTCGCACCCGAACTTCTCAAATCCATGAACCCCAAATCCTCAAACTCATTCACCACACAAATCGACCTATTGTCCTCCATGGCAATAGCATCCCTCACCCGTTTCTCATCCGCCGCAAAAGCAGCCCCCATATCCGACCAACACCACACCATCTTCTTCTCCCTGAAATCCAAAACACTGATGTAACAGTTGTCCTTCCTCGGAAACATCGTAGCCACCAACAAACAGTTACTCCCCTCCAACCACTGAACCTTATCAGCATCCCCAAGAGACCACCCAAAAGGCTCGTAGAAAAAATCAATCTGCTTCCCTGTAACCTCGTCCCAAACCCCTACCCCATACTCATTACTCCTCCCTTTACAGCTACAAAATATCTTGTAATCCGAACTGAAGCTCAAAGCCCCAGCGGTGTAACTCTTCACCTGATTTTCATGGCAAACCTGAAACTTGTGCCTTAGCTCCCCACTGTGTGAACTGAACAGCCCCATCCCACCATCACCCCTCCCGAGGCGTTCGCTCACTCCGACAACAACGTTGTCCGAGTCAACCCACCCGACATCGTTGACCCTCTGGTAGTCGAGGTTCAGAGGAGGGTGTTCTTCCAACATCCAATCATACACATGAACCATGCTGCCATGCGCCACGCAGCAGCCTCCAGCAGGGCCTGCGCGAATGGCTGTTCCGTCGCCCGGGGCCTGGCCCTGCAGAGACCGCGACAACCTTAACCTGTTGCCGTCGAATGGGCCCCACTTGGCGGCGCGCACGTGGTCCAAGAGGCCGTAGTAGAGGGCCTCCCTGTAGAGGAGCTTCTCCGGGATGTTGGGTGGGATATGGAGCTCCCCGGTTCGGAGCAGATCGAGGAGAATCCCGAAGCAATCCGGGTTGCGATCCAGGAATCTCTCGCCGTCGTTGTTTGATGATTGTAGCAGGTTCCAATCGTCGTCGAACATGGCTCCGAACATCGAATTGCGCCCTGCATTGGCCAGGGTCGTTGCGGTTGTTTCCATCACCCTGCCACCTACGTTGAATTTCAGACTATCTTTCTGACCCCCCATGACTCGATTCCTCCCAAGAATGTGGCTTTCGAGAAACCCAGATGGAGAGGGAGACGGGTGTTCAATTCAACGCCTCTGGGGGGTTGAATTGAATGGAATAGAATGGGATGATGGATGAACAGATAAAAGCAGAGAATGGGCGGGAATAAATAGAAATGATTTTGTTGAAGAGAGAAGAGTGAATGATTGAGGTTGAAGAATTGGAATTGAAGCAAAGGGTGTGTGTGTGTGATAGGATCAGAGGACAGAGATTAAGCAACCGGAAAATGGTGAGATTGTGAGAAAACTATACATGGATTGTATTGTATTGTGAGAGAAGACGGCTTTTAAAAAAGGGTTTTTTGAAAGTGTGTGTGGGATTTGGTGAAGGAATCAAGATGGGTGGAGCGGTTGGAATTCAAAACCGAATTGACTCACTTTCATCTCCCTGTCTAAGTCAATCTGTTTTTGTTCTCTCTGTTTTCTTGCTTTTCTTTTACTCTTTTTCCCTTTGTCCATTTTATTCCTTTGGCTGTGGGACAATGTTTACATAGATAAGGATGGAATGTAAAGGAAGTTTATTGACTTTTTTAAATCAGAAATGGATGAAGGGAATTCACCAATCAAATTACTTTAAGTTAAAAGATTTAGAAGATACTAGATAAAAAAGTTGTCATTTAGAAAGCAATTGATGAGAAAAACACTAGTGTAACCCAAGACTATTTTTTCATGCAAACATTAGATTGTCTCACATAAAATGTTTGGAGAAAAATTAATAAAGTAATAGTTTGATTCGTCCTTTTAACATTTGGATTAAGGTTAGAGTTATCTCATTCTAAAACTAACACCCTCAATTATTATCTATTGTCTTTTTTCACTACAAATAAAATAAAATAAAAGTTTCCTTACAGTATGAAAACCTTGAAGGAAATTTCTTAAAGATGGGGTATTGTCTAAAGCAAGCTTCGAAGACAAAGAAGATCAAAACATGATGTTAAGCTTGATGCTTGGTTTCTTGGCTAGTATCTTGGTGTATGGTAAAAGTATGTCTGAATTGAGGTATAAGAGGCTATTTCAAGGTGTGTATTATCTTGCAATGTTCTTTGACGATTTAGGACAGATTTTGATGAGTTTCTTAGAGAGAAATTTAACAAGAATTAGCAAAAGCTATATTTGTGGGGTTTCCTAGTTCTTGGTAATCTTTGGTTGGAATTTTGGTGCTGTATGGCTATGTCTTGGGAGGCTAAGGATGGATTGACATGAATTATGGGAAGTTATTGGATGATTCCAAGAATGAAAATTGGGCTTGTTGCTTTCTTGAAATGTTTTTTCATGGATTTTGATATTAATGTGAATAGGTGAATTGGTGGCGAAAAGTATATGTTGTATTTTGGTGGTTCTTGATAAGCTTTGAGAACTGAAAAAAGATAAGAGATGGAAGCTTAATAAGAACACTATGTAGATACAAGAAATGGAATGAAAAAAAGACAATGAAAGATAGTGCATATGGAAAAAAGTAAATGACACAGGGATAAGATAGAGTGATGGTTACCTTACTACATGTGCACAATACTTAGGTTGGCTATTACCCTTGAAAGGCCACAATGATACACTTTTTTATGCTCCAAGAAAGAAAATAGAAGTTGAGATCACATAGGAATATTTAACTAAGCAAACAAAATACTCATAAAAAGAAGCACAATAAGACTTTCAAATCTCTTAAATAGATTTCTACTTCAAAGATGATTTGTACATGAATGGGGAGACTCCTTTTATAGATGAACGAGTCACACCAAACTTATCTTAAAAGAAGGTTATGACTCATTCTTACATATAGACGCCTGGAGTTACTTATTCTAACCTATGATAACCTATTCTAACATCCAAACAAAGTCTATATTTCATGTACAAATGAGAGTACTTATTCATTTCACATTTTTATCTTTTTTAAGAGCTCTAAGAGTTTTTTTGACTTGTTGAAGCTTCTGCTAACTCTTTATCCTTTCTTCTTGTTGAAATCCATTTAAAAGTCTATTGGATTATTTGAACTCTTCTCTCCCTTTATTTGGTTTTAATAATGTTTCTTATAGCTATTTGTTCTTGTGTTAGGTATTTTTTGATCCATGATGTCATCAATTTACTTCAAAGGGTGAATGACATACAATGTTTCTCACTCCTATCAAGACATCGAGGGTGTCCCACATTTTTTGATATATTTGAATGTGTGGTATTCTTTTTTGGATATAACAAACATGAGAATGCTTTTAGCTAATGCATTCATCTAACACCTATGCCTTTATTATTTTGTCCAAACACTCCAAGGTGGCTTTTGTTCAGCATCTAATGCGATGTAGTTCCTATTCTCCAAGATGTGTTACATGTGCTTATGACATGACTCAATGAATGCTAATATTCTTTGCTTCTAGTAGTTATATTTTACTCTTTTGAACATAGGAGGTATGTTGATTTTATGCCCTTCGAACTCCATTAGTCTTGTTTGAATATGGTCTCTTGTTTTATCTAAAACTAACTTTGAGATATTAGCTTTGATACTAACTAAAAGCACATGTAGACTCTAGAAGGGAGGTTAATAGAGAATAAAAAAATATTTCATGTAAACACTTATCTCTAGTATAGATTATTTAAAGAAAGAATAACACAAGAAATTTAAATTAGTTCACCCTTAATACTGTCTAATATAATAGAAAAATGATAACACAAGAAATTTAAATCAATTCGTCCTTAATACTTAGATTATGCCTGATTAACAAATCATTAACTGATTCTACTAATCAATTACTTATTATAAGTGAGTATACAAGACTTGTATGACTATTTTATCTTAATCTCCCCTTAAGATTAAAATCTTGAGTATTATTTATTGTTATTTCTAAATACAAACAACCCAAAGATTGAATCCTACAAAAATAACTCCTAACAAAATATACTTACAAAGATATTTATTTTGTAATATAAATAATATACATTATTTCTCTCTCCCATTAATAAAAAAAACTAATATTCTTTGTAAGCCTTTTTAGAAAAATTGTAGTTATACATGTGTTAATAATTATTGCTTTATGTTCATTATGTATTTATAGTCACTTACAATATGTATTGTTGTAAAGCAAATTTCTTATCAATGATATTTTGTAACTTTATATTATACATTTACAATATAGGAAATGACAAGACGGAGACGTAAATTCAATTGAATTTAAATTTATCACAGTAACCTAAACTAATTTTTCAACATATTCAATAAAATATTGCGTAATAAAACTCAAATTAAATTGAAACATAATAACCAAAGATTGCAAAGTTAAATTCAAAATAAAATTGAATATTAATCAATTAAAAATTGAATAATTAAACTAAAAGATAAAATAAAAAAAATCAGTTAAATATTTCCAAAATAAATTAAAAATAAAATAAAAAATTCAATTAAAATTGATTAATTAAATTCAAAATAAAATCAAAACATATGCAATTACGATTTCAAATTAAAATTGAATAGAATCAAAACAAAATCAATTAAAAATACATAATTAAATTTAAAGTAGAATGAAAATATATTCAATTCAAATAAAATAAATAAATTTAAAATAAAATCTCAATAAAAAAGGTATCGATGTGAGAATTTAATCTATGTGGTAAATTCTTACTATTCAAAAATAATATTTTCAATCATCAACAAATTAACATGAACATGATTAAATATAAAGCTAAAACAAGAATTATTGGATTTCACAAAAACATAAAACAATTTATCATTTATGTCAAATTCGAAAATATGAACGATCGGCTATTTCAAACCGGAAAACATTGGAATTAGTATCTAAATCTAGATTCAAAACATAATTCAGACTTTAGTTCCAAATAAACACACCTCATGATAATGAAAAGCAGAATTTGAATGTAAAAAATAAACAAAAGCAGATGAAGAAATTTTTCAATCAAAATAATGAGAAACTCAAATTTTACAATAATTTTTGGGATTTCAAATTGATTTGGTGCTTAGCCAATATCTTCATTAAAATGTGTGAATACAAATTTTCATAGGAAGGAAAAAAATGAAAGAAAGGAAAGAGTAAAAAGTGAGGAAAAATATTACTTTACTTAGAATATGAAAACTTTAATAATATGGAAAGATGAATATATCATGTTTGTCTCATGTAATCTATCTTCTGTGTCTCATGTCTAAACACCTATTAATAAGACATAATTAATGGACTTAACAAAAGTAATAAAATAAATTAACCCAATTATTCACTAATAACATTAATAACTTTCTAAGACATAATGATAACATAGTTGTAAATTTGTGCCACATGTTTTTGTCTTTAGATGTGCAACCTGGTCAGTTCTTGAAAGAAAAGTTGAAGAAAACCCTCTTAATTTTGTATGGACGTCAAAAATATTCAAATCAGAGTTTAGTAGCTCGAGATATAATTATTATAAGATAAATTATTAAACTAGAAAATAAATATGAAAATTTATTAGAATTAACAATTAAGAGTAATAACTAAAATAAATAATAATAAATCTATTAAGCTATGACACTATTAAAGATTAAATAAGCTTAAAACAATACATAAAAAAATGTATTGTATCATGAACGCTTTATTAGACATATTATATTATGTACTGTTCGTTTGGTTGCTATCAATTCTTTATAAATAAAATATAAGATATATTACAATTCATTCAAATAATATATATATATATATATATATATATATATATATAAATATACATATATATATATATATATATATATATATATATATATATAATATTATATTATATTTTAACAGTACATTAAATCAACTATTACTATTACTGATTAATTTTATATAAATAAAAAAGTCAATCAAGTTGATGTATAAAAGGTAATATAATAATGACTATCCTCATGGTTATCAAAACTTTAGCCTATGGATGATTGTGGGAGTCTAAGAATCATTATTTTAATTCTTTATGTATTTTTTTATTTCTCGTGTTTATCTTTCATTTTAATTACGTTACTATTCAAAATCATTTAAGTCTTTTACTTTATCTTAATTGTTTTTATATCAGGATATTTGGATTTATATTGCTAAATCTTTTTAGTTTATACTATACTATTTACAATTATCCAAATTATTTTTATACATTTTACAATTCATGTAATTCTTTTGCATTAGTTTGCTAGATTATCTTAATTTTACATGCATTTCTTTATAATTATGTTCTTCAAACCAGGTTATTATTCTGCGCAATTAGTTTATTTTTTTCAATTAAAGCCTTTTTTCTTTAATTTCAGAAAAGTTTTTATCACAAAAATTAACAAAAGATGGTTAATTTTAATTATAATTTTTTATGAAATTATGATAATTATAAATATAATTTTTAATTTTTTATAATAATAAATTAAGTACTAAACTTAACTGTTTTCTTTTAGTCTATAAAATCTCATAAATACATCATTATTTAAATTAAAAAGTATACAACATTAGTAACAAATATAAAAACAACTTACAATAATATTTTTTTTCTGTTGAGATATTTAATTCATATTTAAAAAAACGGACACATATATGTGTCTTTCCAAATAAAAATAATATAAAACCTTACTATGCACCTACCATGTGAAAGATTTCAATGTATAGAACTTTAAGGATGATTATTTTGATAGTCATTAATTGATTATGCAAAAAGAATTTATGGTATGATATATATATATATATATATATATATATATATATATATATATATATATATATATATATTATATATAAAAAAAATATATTTTATAATATATATATATATATATATATATATATATATATATATATATATATATATATATATATTAACTCTAAAAGAAATCTAGTTGAATTAATTATACTTGCGTTAATTTTTTGTTTTAGTTATTATTATTTCAAAAAAGTTCTACATTTTGTAATGATTTGTAAAAATAAAAAAAAAAAGCAATTTAATCACACTCTTTATAATATATAGCACACATTTCTCCTTCTTTTTTATTCTATAATGTTATTCTATAAATAGTAAACTTAATCTAATTTATGGCATATAATTTATCATAATTATTAATTTTACTTTACGGATAAAAAACCCTGCTATTTTCTCTACATTTTATTTCTTACAAAATTAAAGTTGTTTTTTCAATTTAACAAAGGAAAAAAATAAACCATAAGTATCTGAATAACTAAACAATATTTAGTATTTAAAAAAAACACACCCAAATCTTCTTAAAAGTATCACAATAAAAGTTATAAAATATTTATTATCACATAATGATTCCATGTCTAATGGATTGCAAACATTAGAGTGAAGTAGATTTAACAACTTGATGTTTGTACTTATGATGAACTAAACTAATTTTTTTTTGTTATTTATCATACAAACAATAATTACAAAAATAATTTAGTGTATTTTTAATAATGATCAACTTCTTCATTCTCACTCATGTGACAAAGTCTTTACTATCATAAATTTTGAGACTTTTGATCCATTACATTTATGTTTTTTTTATGTCCATATATACTTGAGTTTTATATTATATAAGTTACAACAAAGTTTTCCATGAGCAATAATCATAACTTCTTTTAACATTTTCCATGTGTCATTCCAAAAGTGGTTTTTGAAACCCACTAATCAAGGGTTTGTAGTGAAAGTAGATTCAAACGAAAATTTGCACATGTCAAACATCTTTTAGAGTAAATATGTACCCAACATATGTTATTGTTTGAACATCGTCAATATCTATAATATTAACAACATTGGTATTTCCCATCTTCACAATACTGAAGTCATTGAGACCTCATATTTTGTGACAATGTCTCTTCGAGGAGTAGTATGAAAACAACCTACAATATCAATTGTACACTCGACTCTATAAGACATATCTCTTTAATGTATGTAATCACCTCTTCCACGACTGTAACTTGTGTCTCTCCCTCATTTTTTACTTGGGAGTTTTCTAAGTCTTAGTCCCTTTGTAACCTTCTACAATCTCTCTTGAGATGACCTTTCATCCTATAATGGTAGCATCTCAATTTTCATCCTTCTACTGACCCGCCCCTTTTATTTGTTGACTTATCTCTGTTTTTGTTTCAACCTCTTCATCTACTTTGATTTTATCTTAGTTGTTTCTCCTACCTTCTATGATAAAGGATTCCTCTTTGTTTATGCTATTGTCCTTTCACCTAACTTCTTCATTAAATAAACATCATTCACCATAGCCAAATGAGTTTTCTACCAAAAATGGAATTGTTGAGAGGGTTAACTATAATATCTCAATTATTAGAAAAAGAATTGAGAAGTAAGAGATCTATCTTGCATTTCATTATTAATATTTAGCTCCACAACAAATATTTGGTTTATGAGATTTTGAAATTTACTTATGTGTTTTGCCATTAACATTCAACTTCTCAATTTTATATTCATCAACTTTCTTATTAGAAGAGCTTCATTATATGTTGTCTTTGATTGATACATATATTCTAACTTCTAAAGAGCATAAACACAAATTTGTCGAGACACATTGATGAAAAACATGAAGATCAATTCATTGTCTAATCAAACCAATTATTTTTCTATTCATCTTCTTTCACGTAGCATCCTTAATACGATCAAAATTTATACATTATACTTTATAGGATGGTAATAGTCTTTACAATAAAGAAGATCCTCCATCCTTGGTTTCTAAAGTATATAGTCCTTAACAGCGAAATTTAATATGACACTAGATGTACTATCCATTATTCATTGTGAAAATAATAATAATAATAATCATAATAATAATAATAATAATAATAATAATAATAATAGAGCCAAATTTAATAAAAATAAGGCAACAAACTATCACATTATTGGCTTTGAGCTTACATGGTAGTTGACATATTATCTTTCACCTGGGTTAACGTGACTTCTTTAAACACTTCATCTTTCTTGACTTCAATGGTAACTCTGATATCACTTCTTGGAAAAATGAAATAATCACATAAATAAAATTGAGAAAAACTATCAATTTTATTACAAATTATGATTGTTAAAAGATACTTGATTTAATAACACTAGCTCTAATACAGAACATACATCTCTCCTTTTTTTTATATAAACTTAAAATAATTTATAGCATATAATTTACAATATTTTACTTTACAATGAAAAAACTTCTACTTTCTTTACTTCCTATTTTTGCAAAACTAAAGGTATAACTTTCTAATTTAACAAAGAAAAAAGAAACCACTTGTGTAACTTAACACAAACTTCATAATTTGATTTTGACATGCATATCCTACATTATTAGATAATTGATGTGATCTGAAATAATTTTTTTCTCAACAATTGTCTCACTAAAAGAAATGGAACTCATAACCTTTGACAATAAAATTAATAAATAGCCTGAGTACAAAGTTTTCAATTTAGGAAAATAGTTACAATCTTGATGATTGAGTCACCTAACCTATCTTACAAAATAATTTATACAATCTACAAGAATATCTCAAGAGGAATTAAATTTGTGAACCTAGTTCTCATACTGACACTTATTCATAAACAAAATGAATAATGTGATAGCTTGAGCATAATACTCTCTTCTAATTAAGAGTCTACCAAACAAAAATTTATTATTTGATTTTGACTTGGCTCTCTTAAGTTACAAAGAGAAACAATTGATGCACAGTAGGAGTAATACACCATGAATAATTAATAATATCTTAAATTTTAAAAGTAAGGCTTAAATAGAAATAAAAATCTTTAAAAATATATGACTTAAAAAATGGAGTAACATTGAAGGTAGCTGCTTCGTATCTCGTTCTTCTTACCAAGTCAACGTCTCTACGCGGGATATAATAGAAAGCGCGTCCTAAGACCTCCAATCTCTAAACTTTGTTCTCTTAATTACAGTATTTGAGATTTTATTAGCAACTTATTCTGCTTACTCTTTTGAATTTTGCAACCAATTGGGTCAATTCGCCATTTATTTATTGACTAGTGGCGTGTCCTTATCATCATTTAGTTTACTCCAATGGCTTCTTCCAACCCAAATGAAAAGGTAGGCGAAATTGCACCATTGAAGGTGACAATGAAGTGCCCATTTTTTTCACTAATAAAAACAATAGACCCCAAAATGAGTTCTGTAATTGACTGATTGAAATGTTAATCAAGGACTCACTCCTCACCATGATAGAGAGATAAACAGATAAGTCTTAACGTCAGCATTGGGTTATGCAGTGAACATGCATGAATTCAATTTTTTTTTTTGTTCTTTGGTGATGATAAGATAACTCATTTTGTGCCACCCAATTGAATAGAAGGGTTGGAAAGTGGATGTCTTTTCTTTTTCAGTGTTTAGGGTTTAAATAAATTACTTGTTTTTTTGTATGGCATGTCCCACATCGGAGAAGCGGGCCGTAGACGGCAATATTTCGTTTCGTACTTTGATTACTTCAAAGAATTCAGTGGACACTTGTAACACCTTTTGAAGTAGTCAATACGTTCCCCTTCCTATTTCAAAAATATTTACTCATTAAATTAGTCCTTAGGTATTAATCAATTCAATTTTTAAAGTTGTAAAGTATCATTTTGACTGTTCAAATTATTATTTTAATGTAATTTTTTTTTTTGGGCTGATACAGCTCTATGTCGATCGATATAATGAAATTTTTGGTTCGTTTTAAAAGTTAAAATAAAAATATGTATTTTGTTATCGTATTAATAAATTAGTTTTGATTTTATATGTAATGATTTGGTATATGAATTATTATAATGTATATCTTCTGAAAAATAATATTATTTTTATTTTTTGAAAGTATAATTATTATTTCATAAAATGGTTCAATTTATATTAGATTATGTATGGGTTAATTAGATGGGACAAAAATTAACCTAATTTAATTCAAATAACATTTTTTAGCTTTAAAGACTATTGAGACCAATGCTAATTAGTTTTAGATAACATATTTTTTTTTTTAAATTTGACTTTAATTGTTTTACATACTTTTTAAACCGACCCGTTAGACTTGTAAACTTATTTTAACAATTCTAATTATAAGTTTTTCGGGAAAGTTTTCTCTAGTTTATTCACTTTTAGTATTTAATATTGCTAACTATGTTAATCTTACCAATCTCATCTGGACAAACATTATGAAAGTATAATTTTGACTAATAAAAATCATATAAATTCTACAATTAAAAATTAACATAAGAATCATGTCTAAAATTTAGAGAGAAATACATTTGAATGTTCGAGGTAGGTATTTCCAAATTATAGACGAGCACATTTATCAGAAATGAGAATTTTAAAACAATTTGTATGATAAATTTAGAAACTAAAATGATACTTTTGTGTTCTAGAGATATTTTAGAATAAGAAGAAGAAAGGATATAAAGAATTTACCAAGCCCTATGGGGAAAATAAGGAAAGAGGGTTTGGTAGGCCTTGCACCATTTTCATTTCCTTTTTTCAGTGATGTTACAAGTTGAGTGTGAACATGGCATCATTTTATGGTTAGACATTTTCAAATTAGAGATTTTAATTTGTAGTATAGGATATGTATTAATTTTGATTTTTTTCAATTTATTAATTTATAAAAAAATCTACTTAATGATTTTATATGATAATACAATAGTTTTCAAAAATGATTTCAATAAAAGAACATCCATGTTGTAGAGATCACCTTGTGTAAAATCTTTCTCTTTCATTTTTGAAGTTCTTATGACACCGAATGCTTTACAACAAAGTTTTGGATTGGGATTGGCTCTACAGTTACGAAGCTTGAAAAAACACATTACATGATTGATTGCATGATTGCAAATTTTCTTAAACTCAAAGGAATCATATAATCATAGTTTATATCTTCGTCTTATCAAACTTTTGGTGGGTGCGCCAAACATTTCAAACCATTAGTGAGTTTTAACGAATTATGTAGTTTCATTCCATTAAATTTGCCGCAAGCAATGCATGATACTCATATGGTAGTTCAAACGTATGGTGCAATCATTCATCACACATCTACATTATCTTGCTCTTCATAAAGAAGGTGCTTTGGATGTATTAATTGTAGTAAGGTAGAATATACTTTTAGTTCTTTCAAATATCTTAATTCAAGTTTCTATACAAGTTTACTATGCTTTTAGTCTTCATATTTAACACAAACATCTACTTTTAATCCTTAATGAGAACTTGAAAATAATCACTTTTGATAAGTATAAGACTAAAAAATGTATTAATTTTATAAGAATTAAAATTTAATTTGAAGATATTTTGGGAGACTGAATTCAACAAACTATAATATTTACTCTTACAATAATAATAATAATAATAATAATAATAATAATAATAATGTTTAAATAGGTTTTCAAATTTCAAATAATTTTGTTTTGCTCTCTTAATTTAATATATATATATATATATATATATATATATATATATATATATATATATATATATATTTCTCTCTTATCCCATATATGACTAATAATTGCTAGTTACTCTGATTTCATATTTTTATGATGAAATATTTAATTATGTGTTGTTTTTCTTTAAAAGTATTAATTTAGACCATTTTTATACATAAGACAGTTAGAATGAAAGTAAAAGAAAAAACAAATTATAAATTAAAAATTTAATTTTAAACTTAAAGGACAAAAAAAAAATTTAACTTAAATTTAAATAACCAAAACCAATATATAAGTTTAGTAACAACAAGAAATTGTATATATCTCTCATGAGATAAAAAAAAAATATTCAGATCCCTTCAAATTTTTAGATAACCATACATCTTCCTTATATTTTTAGTCAAGTAATAATAAAGGGATGTCCGCCTCTGATATTTTATTTAAAAATAATAACTTTATTAAAACTTAAACAAGAAATATGAAAACTAAAAATTAAAGTTTTATAATGTAAAAAATAAAGATTTTCCATAAAAAAGATAATTAAATGATTTATTTCAATTTTTTAATATAATATCTTGGGCTAATAACGATCACAATATTGGAAGTGAGATTAATTTCTTAACTACGAAGATAATATTAGAAAAATAGGTTAAGTCTAAGTGGGAGTTGAATTGAATTTTTAATGAATTTAAAAACTAAGGATTGTCTTTGAATCAATAGATATTTTAAAGAAGAAAAATTATTTTCAACGTTGTTTAATCTTTCATAATTATGTAATTTGAATTTAATTTAAATATTACTTACAATACGTATGAAAAAGATAATAATTATTTTGGTTTATTTTTGTAAAATAGTTATATTTAATTATTTAACATTATAAGAAAAAGTTAAATTATCGACGAAATTTTATCAACAGATTTTTATCTGTTAATAAAATATCATCCATCATTAATTACTGACAGATTTACCGACGAATTTAACTTTTTACGGATATTATTTTTTATGATAAAATTAATATTTGTCGATTTATCGACAGGTGAATCTGTCTATAGTTATTGACGGATTCAAACAAATTCTTCAATAAATTTACCTACAACTAATTTACTGTTGAATTTTTTTTGTCAAAAATTTGTCGGTAAATACAACAAATTTTGGATGTTTTCAATAAATATGTCTCGTCGGTAATATTAGTTTTTTAATATAATTATCTAAATAAAATAAATTCATTAATTTCAAATTTTTACAAGTGTTTTACAAAATAAAATAAAAAATTAATTTCAAATTTTTACAAGTGTTTTACAAAATAAAATAAGAAATCAACACATCATGATCTTAAATCTTAAAAGATTTCTTACAACTTTCTATCAAAACTTTCTTGACAGTCAAGAACAATACAACTTAAATAAGAAAAAAAAATATTATAGATCAAGATTCATAAATTTCAGCTCACATAAAAAGAAAGGAAAGAATAGTGATATTCAATGTAAGTTCCTTAAACTATGATATTGATATCATAATTCTTGTAAAAAAACCTTCAGGAAAATGTTGTTCAGAATACAAATGCTTTTATGTAACGTCAATGTTCAAGTGTTAGAATTTTTTGTATCTAAACAAGAGTACATTTGTTTATTACCTCCTAAAATTGTTTCCCTTCAACCTTTTCTCTCAGTTTCCAAGTATTATTTTTATCTCACAGAATTTTGTAGTGCCTATCGTCTTTTCAGCCCTTATTTTAGTTGATATTAGTACAATAAAACTATCCACTAACCAGCTTTACTCCTTCTCTGAAAATATTTATATTTTTAATTAACTAATATATATATATATATATATTAAAAAACTTATTTTAATATTTCACAATTGTTAATTCTTACATTTTTTTCCCAAGCTTTATCTTCCTTTCAGCTATTAGTTTTACTTGAAGGAAAATAACAAGTTTGCCACATGAAACATGAGTTGATGCATGACATATTTATTAGACTTGAGGCAAACAAATTAGAGTTTGAAGCTATTACTTCATTTATCTATTGTCAGAGTATATGACTAAGGTATTTAGTCCAGCTGTAAATTTTCATGAACTCATCAAAATTTTCATGAATTCATCAAAGATAGGGTGACCTTCCTCAATCGATTTTAGGGTCAAGGTTTACTTTTTTTTTTTCTTCTGATGAACTTGGCTTGCATGAACTCAACATTATATCTAAGTAAAAGCCTCATTGTTTTATTTTTGAGTACAAGTATCTTCTCCAACTCAAGGTTCCATGACTTGCTCGGTTGGTAAAGGAGCTCTTCAGATGTAAAACATACTTTTACATCTGAAGAAGCACTTCTGTCTTTTTCTGTCAATGATGAGATACAAGAAGTAACTACCTATCAAAAACTGAATAGAAACCATACGCAAAAGACCTTTCAAGAGGTCAGTAAGAACTTAAAATAATAATATTAGTGAGTTAAATGACTCATTCTTCTAATATTGATGTGTATTGATAAACTCTTGACTCTTCAATACTAGATATAGATAACAAAAAAAACATATTCAACTATAAATATATACTTGAATACCAACCTTCGATTGTAAATTGTGTCCTAAGTTATTGAATAACAAAGAATTATATTCAATTTTGATATATATAATAATCAAAATATATGTTAATCCGGGTATGTTAAAGTAGGTAACTACATGAGCTAATTGATATATACTATTTGTACTCACATAAAATCATATAAAAAAAAACTATCCAGCTTAGTATTTAAGACAAATTTCATCATGTACTCACATATGTCGTATAAAAAAATTTAAAAGATCGTATAACAAAAATACACACACTCGTCATTTTATTTTGACCGGTTTGTAATTTCTTTCAAACATGTAATAATACTTTCAACATTGTCACACTGAATGTAAACAAGAACAGTGATATTTGAGCATTCATTTTTATTTTCAAATACTTAATCTTCTCTATCTTTCTTTTTCTGTGACACATTTATGATATTTTTCTCTTTTATAACTCGCACACAAGGTGTCTAATAGCATATTACGTATCTAAATGTCATTTTCCTGTAAACAAAATGAAAAGAAAGAGAGAAAGAGTGAGTCATTAATAAGTGGATATAAATTACAAAACCTAGTACAATTTACGGATTAGAGAACCTTGTTTTTTCTGATACAACTGTCTAACTATAATCCATACTATATAGGATGTATGTACAATGTTCGACATCTGAATTGGTTGCAAAACCTCATCTACAAAATAGCAAGTGTGAACATAGAAATGTACAAAAAAAAAAAACATCGTATTATCTTTCATGAATCATTATCATCCTATCATGTGTGGTCACATTATTTAAAGAATATGACATGCAGTCAAAACTCTTAAAATAGTGTAACCAAAGGTGGATGAAAAGTTTGATAAAAGATAATAGATGAAAATGAGACTCTATCACTCTTTGTGGTTGGAGGAGCGATCACTTCTTTGTCCACCAAGAATACGAGAAATCTGTAAACCTCTACTGAAAGCTTGGTTGAAGAGCATACGTGTTTGAAACTCTGAAACAAATGGGAACCATGCCAAGAAAGCAACTGGTGTGAAGAGAAGCAAGCCCATTATTACTTCATATCCACGAGCAAGTGCCCGAACAGACCCCCAAAACCCAGTTTTTTCAATGAGAGGCTTACAAGCTTGTGCAATCTAGTGGAGAGCAAAAACATAAGACAGAGAAAATCAAATGAGTATATATGCTCAAACTGATTATGAGAAGAAATATTAAGGTGTCCCTTTTTATATTTTGACAATGAAATTTCTAGTTTGCACAGGATGTGACAAAGCACATATACCATATGAAGACATTTATGAATGATTTTATAGAGTGGCAACATGCATTGCTTTGATCCCTAAGAGCTTTTCTGTATGCTAATTAGAGTGTGAGAATATTTTCAGGTTTTAAAAATAACCAAGCTATTAAAGAATCTAAAATCTAAACAAAATTAGAAGCCATTTTGAATAGCTTTCAAAAAAACAAAAAATTATTTTTATGATTGCAAACAAACATAAACTAACAAATAATCACTAGATTATGTTACATCATAATCACTTCTATTTTTTTTTTTTTTTCAATCCGTGGGCCCAGGATGGTTAGCAACTTTAGAACTTCATAGGGTAAAACTACTTAGCATGTAAGCAATTTTGGAGAACAATTTTCTTAGATGTGCACTCTCTTAGGGATCAAAGCAACACAAATTGACATGGATCAAACTATACACTGACTTGAAAGAACATGTGAGGAAAGAAAAAGGAGTATTTACTGACCAGCAGCAAACCCCAGCCTGTTGGCATGACTGCTAGGATGCAGACTAATATGTCCTTAATTGTCAAACCAGCAACTGCTATTAAGACTATGACAGCGGTAAGAATTGTTAAGAAAATTGAACCCTCAATCAATCGGAATAAAAGCTGGAAGTCTGCACTGAGGCGTCGCCTGCCGAGAGATAAACCCTGCAACAATCCAATATTATTATATAAAGGGATGAGTGGGGTGTAAGAGAAAAAGGGACTGTGGATATCATTACTCTTCATCTCAAGTTTATTAGCCATTATGCAGTGAGAAAAGATATACCTCAATATGTCTAGTATGGTAAAACATAAAGAATGTATCAAAAAGTGTGTTTAGTAAGATAAAGTTTGCATTCATTCATATAGTAAATTAGTCTTATTTCTAATTGATATGAAACCTCTAACACACTTTCTCACGTCAAAGACATCCTGATAGTGAGTAGTATTATAGGCCCAAATCTTGACTAGAATAACAACTCTGAAGAACTCTGATAACAACTTGAAAAATAAAGAATCATGTTATTGATATCAATTGCACAAATTACATCCTCATTATCTCTATTTGTAATAACCAAAATCTTTGAGAAAAGGAGAAAATATGCTGAAATAAATAGGAAGATTCTAAAGATATTTTCCTACTTACAATGAAGATGTTAGATAATATTTTTATCCTAATAATCTACTCTTTATAATAGAAACTATTTCGAATTTAAACGAAAAGATGGCATATTATGTGGATATGAGCTATTAATATTTAGCAGAACCAAACACAGGAGACAATGACAAAAGTGTCTCAATTATTTTAGTAAAGCAGTGTTAAGACCTCTACGAGGTGAATCATGGTTTTACCATATAACTTCTTTGTTTGTTGTTTTTCAAGTAACATAATACCTAAAACTCATTAAAGATGTTCATAAACAAAACATCTTTTCAGCTAGTTTGCATGCAAGCACTCAGCAGCATCCATGAAAAACAAATACACCAAATCTTAACGATACAGAATATAGTAGCGTGAAATCTCACCTTCATTAAACCCAATATTACAAAGATTATCATCCACGAAATACCATAAACCTGTAAGCCAATAGTAACAACAATTAAACTCAAACTCTTGCAGCTAGGAATAAGGGATTTATACGAAACAAAAAAAGGAGAATTCCTAGGGAGAACTGGATAAGAAAGACTTACCAGAACACTTCTAGTCGAATTAGTAATTGAGAGGTGATATACAAGGCCATATTGATATATGAAGAAACGGAGGGCTAATATGATCTCAGTAGCAATACCACGCTTCCCGGAGTGTCGAAGATGTTCATGTTCCTTTTCCCACCAGGATTCCCAGCTTCTCTCAGTAGATACACCAATGCCTCCACGGTTGCTTATCCATTTATGCCAATCTGTCCAGTCATCAACTATCTTCTGCCACTCAAAGCCTGATGGATTGAAAAGGAAGGGAGCAAAAAGCCATGTCCCTACCATGAACCACATGGTTATAGTAATGAAAATATAGGCAACCACTCCTCTGTATGCATGACCAAATATATGGTAGACCACAAGTAGAATCACCAATTCAATTCCTTTAACAAAATGGCTGCGAGAATACAGCCTATAGTTATCAGCAAATTTAGCATGAAACACCACAAAACCACGACCAGTGCCTCTGTACTGTGCACCTCCATGAAGCAATGTCCTTCCATAATAGTGTGTTTTTGTTCCAAGAGAAAATGTGAAAAATACAGGTGCCAACTGCAGTTGCATCAGTATAAATTCACTTAATGCCTGACGGAATCCCCTCTCCAAGCCAATTTCCATCAACATAGGCAATGCCAATAAAAGTCCAATTTGCACAACTGACTGAGAAGCAAGAGCTACTTGAAGAGCTTTGTTTTCTCGAATAGTTCTCTGCTTGTTCAAACTTTCTTCAAGTCCACTAAGGGAAAGATAGAGGCGTCCATAAAGGAATACATAAACTGTGAGGACAGTCATCTGTCAAAATCGAAGTCAGTATTTGCCACAGATCATATTCCTATATGCTACAAGTAGGGTAGGTTCATGCATACCAGGGTACTGAAATAGAAGCCAATGGTAGTGAAATAACAAGATAGCATTCGGAAGAAATCAAAACGGTGTCCAAGCCTGTATATGTCTCTACTCATTGTCTGCTCGCCATTTCCAGCAGCAATTTTCGCTTCAAACATTGATATCTGGTTGAGACCCACATCCCTTCCTTTACCAACTTGTATGTACTCATGATGAGTGACATTTCCTTCACGTAAAGTAGAATTGAAACCTGCACATCATAAATAAGCTTTTACTTTTAGATAACTCTTCGAAAGAAACAGAAACAAGTTTCATTAATTATATAGGAAGAGAACTAGAATACATGCCTGCAAATATATCCTCACTCAAGTTGATGACCTTAGAAGCTTTGCTTACACCCCCTCTTGTCAGGTGGAAAAGTCTATCAAACACATCTGGATGGCCATAATGGAACCGCACTCTGAATGAAAGGAATGAAAACATTACTGATATCGTCAAACAATAATTGACACAGCATTGGAGAAATGTGGACTAAAATTTCATCTGACTAACATCTGAATTGTGACACAGAACCTTGACCGACCTTAACACAGAAAGACAGAATGAAATAGGAGAAGAGTTAGACTAGATAATATACCCATTTAGGTATGGAAGAAAGGGTTTATTGGCTCTAAGAGTTGGCAACATATTAGAGGAACACAATTTTACATACAGTTTTCATGAGTTGGCAAAGGCATATGATTGGGAGCCAAGAGAGGTATCGTTAAAAGCCCTCAGAGTTTTGGAGTTCATACTGTATATATTCAAGCAACTAAGATATGTATGAGGGCGTCACAAAAAGGGTCAGGAGACTTTTCTTTAACGATACAATTACTTTGAACCTTTATCTCTTTCACATGCTTATTCAATATATTCAAAAAGTAGTATCACATGCTGATATGAAATAAAATATGTATAGTGAAGGGTTTATGTCATTCAGTTAGGCTTTTAGTTGGGTAGAAAATGGTTAGTGCAGTTAGTTTGTTATCTATATAAGTACCAAGTTAGCTAAGTGATCCTAATGCAATTCATACTCTGTAACAAACACTTCTGTAATTCCTAAAAGTCCTCAATAAAAACCATTCAGGACTTTTCTTCCACAAGGTTCCATCTTTTCTCTATGTTCTTGAAGTTCATGCTTAATTCCTTAGAAATTTTCATAACACATGCATGCTTTTTGCAGACGACATAATTTTGGATGTAGAATCAATTGGAAAATAAATAGGAAGTTAGAAATACAACAATGAGCTTTCAAAGATAAACTATAACAAGGGTTAGTATTCTGCAATACACCCAATTGCAAGCCTCCATTTAAACACTGAAACCAACAAGAAAAACTCACTTCAAGGGGTAAGCCAACAATCTTTGTCCTATTGTCACAAAACTATGCTCCTGATTGGACATAAACCACGCAAGAGATGAAACACTGCAAGAAACATAAGGTACATCAAGATAAACGTAAAACATTCATAGATTACAGTTTATATCAGAAATGATATCAAGTAATTTGAAATTGTTACAACAGATCATACCTGCCAGTAAATATATACTCTCGGAGTCCAAGTATTGTTGGCATTCTTGGACCATCAGGTTTTTTGAGAAATTCCTGCAGCAAATTCCTCATTTTGAAAGCTTCTTCCATATAGTTATCCTGTTACATGCATATTTTAGCAACCTGAATTTCTTTTTCAAAAGCTATTGTTCCCCTCTTTTATATATACATAAATAATGCAAAAGACCTGATTCATATCAATTGTTTGCAAGCCTTCCCCACGTGTGAAAATGATGGCATGGTTTTGATTTTCTGGCTTCCCCTCACCCAATATTGCTGGTCCAGGAAGCTTTATCCTGTAAATTACCTACACCGACATAACCAATCAACAAATTGAAAAGCATTGCTACTGTAAAGAATATATCATATGGCTTGACATGTTTGAGAAGAATCTATCCGTCTAGAATTTTTTAGATTATTTTACACAATAACAATTACAAAAATACAGGAAAAATCATTTTGCTATTTCTCCCCTTGCAACGAGAAAGATACCAGTGGATGTGTCAGATGCTTGTTGTATGAATTTTCACTTATCTTTCAGAGCTTTCAAAAGTAGGCTTTACAATACAATACTGTGCAGGATTTTCATCAATTTCAATACGTTGACTTTAGTTATCATAAGTTCACAAATGGTCTACGAATAGTACCTGGTCTAAACTCTGAACTGTTTCAGATGAATCCTTTGCTTTTGTCGGTAATGCAGCTTTCACTAGAGCTGAATAATAAACCTTATCTGTTTTTCGGGACGAATCTTTGGTATGCTCTTCAACCTCATCAATGTAAGCAACTCGAAGAGATGGGTACCTGCAATTGGAACATTAGCACTGAATGTTTGCATAAGCTATAACAAGTGAGGAGGTGGGTTTGAGAGACATACTTAATCATAAGCTTTAAAATTTCTTTTGCCCTGGGATCACCAGATCGCTTATGAATACTATATTGTTGACATGAAACTACATATGTGAACTTCATGTCAGCTAATGATTGACACTGTGTCCACAGTGACCGCTCACTGGTTGAACTTTCCCTGCTCTCTAGTTCTGCAGCCTTGTAACCTTTCATTAATTCTGTGAAGTGAAATGGCAACATTAAGCTCAGCTTATAATACATAAAGTAATGATATCTTCCTCTTTCAATGAATCCTTTGCAGTGTGTACCTTCATCCTTGGCCATGTCGAGAAAAGCCTGTAGCTCCAAGGCTTGTCGTATATACATCATTCCTCGGACTGCACTTGGCAAGAATAAAGTGAAAAGGCTTAGAGGAAATTCATAATTCTAAAAGACAAAATATAACCTTAAATTTTGTGCATCTGAAATGCCAAAATGTTGGAGGGACAGGAAGTAATTCGTACCAGTTTTAGTCAATGTCTGTCCTCTGTATGATGCCCACAAACGAAGATCTTCTTCATGCTCTACTCTGAGTTTTTCTTCACTTTTATAATCAAAACGCTGAACAAAGTTTTTCCATTCATCTGCAGTAAATCATGATCAGGAGCAAAACTAAACTACAGAATTGTACAAACCGTGGTATGAAAGGAAAAAAGGTACATCATTAGCAAGGATGGACCAAGCTCTAGGTAATGGAGTTATGTTCCCTCTAACTTCTAAATATTTTTCAATTATTGTGGTAGTATTTGGTCATTGTTCCCATATATTTCAAACTGACTTCATAAAATGGTGATGAACGAGTATATTTTAAGAAAACTTGAAGACTACCCATGTCTTTTGTTACTAATTATTAGAATTACTTAATCAAATGTTTATACGCAGACTTAGATTTTACGATTTTATGTTAAGTGGCTTTAAGTCAAGTTGAGCAAGTGTTTGAGGATTAAGTCCATGACATTAATCTTCTTATTAAAACTTAGTTAAGTAGTATTCGGTTTCAGTACTTGTAGAAAATGAACTTTAAGCTTAATTTAATTTTACAAAATCGACTTAATAAAGTAAGGCCTACATCCACCTATAATTTGGTCATATTTCTAGACAATATAGGATCTTCAACATATACCCTCACACCAAGAACATCAAGCATGGCAAAAGCGAGGGCCTGATGATGGGCGGTACGATATATCCAATAAACCTTCCTAGGATAAGCTCTGATAAGTTTTGATAATATCTTAGGAAATGAAGTTTAAATCTATGTCAGTCTCACAAAACTAGTTTAGTAACGTGAGGTTTATATCTACTTATATATTATAATTTGATCATATTACTAGATGATGTGAGATCTCCAATACAATATAATAAACTTTATTATGTCTCAAGTCCAAAGAGCTTTAGCAATTTTGTTAACTATCTTGATACTTCAACATAAGCTTTAAGGTAAAGCAATTCTTTGACAAACATCTAAAGGAAATGGGGAAACCTGGAAATATCTTTTGCAAGTAAAAGAGGATAGACACTCCGTCTTCATTTGGCTCTTCCAGGTGATTTAAGGAGAAAAGAACAGCTTCATCAAAGTATGGTGTCAAAACACTACAAAATCAAGACATATAACGCCATTAATATAGTTTATCTAGAGATTATATCTAGGACATATTTATACCACTTCAAAAGGCTCCTTAATCGTTATTATATATGTCACAATCATACAGAACTCATATAAGTCACTATTATAGATTTGTTATCCTTTCGAAAAAAGCTTAAGATGTGGAGCGAAATTTACTCAATAAGAAATAATAAAATGAATGTTTTAAGATGCTTTATAAGTTGAGTATGAAATGAGCTTACGAGAAGGACATCATGTTCCGAACTTTGGGAGCAGGTGGCATATCCATAAACAATGAATTTGAGAAGAAAGTTATACGCCTCCGAGCATCTAAGTTCGATGGAACATCCATAGCAGACTCCTTGACAGTAAGCAGTAAGTGAAGCCTTTTAATCTGTAAAAACCAACAAGACCATAAAATTAACAAAACACAGAAACAGAACTACACAAACATCTGAAATTTGGGAAAATGAGGTTGAGAACAAACATATAATTTTTATTTCACTTAATAATAACATTTATTATTCTGAAACTTACTTTCTCTATCCAAGCGCCAATATCTGTTTCAACAGGAAATTGAAGTTTACCAAAAAACGTATATTGTTGATCAAGGGGTGTAAACCTTTCATCTTTCCCATATGACCCACCATGGCTTGAATCTAGCAAACTGCAAGAGAATAATATTTCATCCAAAATGATCACAAAACTTATGAAATAAGGGAAACAGAAAATTTCCAATGACTTACCCCTCAATGTCTCCTTCCATTATGTCTCTGGTCACAATCTCTAGCATGTCAAGCAAGAGTATCACAATCGAGTCCTTGTCCTCCTCTTTGTTTTCCAACTGAATAAATAACAACAAAATTTGATTAAAGATCACTCTTGATCAAGGAGAAAACGTAACATTACTAGTTTCAAAATAATTACCAAACGTTCAATCAGTTCAACAAATCGAGCATACAGATTTGGGACAGCACTCAGATTCAGTTCATTCAGCAGAGCTTTGTTTTCTATGTGCTCATCAACTCTTTGAAAAATATTTTGTATAACCCTGCATTTGTGAAACCATATACCATGTCAGTGTATCAAACTTTGTCAATCTTCGCTTTTCGTGCATACTTCAGATTATGAAACTTACAATTTCTCACGATCTCCAAGAACCAAGAAGTTAATAATGCTTTTAAAAGAAGCATAGCATTCCTCAACAGCAGATTTCATGTACTTGTCTCTTGACATTCTTTTTTCCAGTTCTTGCCCTTTTCCAAAACTGTCTTTGGCCATGGACACCGCTATAGGGATCTGTGCAACAAATACAGAATTTTAAATTAAAAAGGATCTAGATTATTATCTCATAACCACACAAAGTAATTGAACACAAGTATACGAACCTTGCTAGCAAGTAAGAAAGGTGGCCATTGGATGAGGTTTAAAGAACGATCGGCCGAATATGGTACGAGCATGAGGTCCATCTCCCTGGCATTTCATTTTAGTCAGACTTATTTGAAACAAAAAATAAAGGCGTCACTTGAAAACATGAAAATCTCAATATGGTGATAATTCAAGCTTCATCAAAAAGCAAAGAAGCTAGATATAGAGAAAATGTTCAGTCAAAGCACTACCTGTTCTCAATTAGGTCCTCCTCCCTCAGACTAGTGATTATTTTGTTCCATAACTGTGCAAAACGTGCAGATTCCTTCTCTTTATTAGAAGATACCTGAAAACAACGGGTTATATAAGAATCAAATTGATATTGATAAAAGAAGACTACATTGATAAAATAAATCCAAGACAGGTAGATTGAGAATGATATCTATAAAAATTAAAAATTCAACTCGTTAGTGCCATATTTGACAAAGAAACACCCTTAAAAATAATCCATAATTGAAACCCAAAAGGTATGATTAAAGCTACAAGCCAGTCTCGTAAAAGGTGTGCCCTGAAAAATTTATCTTGTTAAATTCTAGAACCAAACCAAATGGATATACAGAGGTCACTTTTACACTACTAAACCTCAATAATAGATAGATTTATTTTAGGAATACATGTTCTCCAAAGCTCCCTCCCAAAGCTATTTACTTGCAGGTTCCTCAGAAGTATGTTTTAAATCTTATTATCTAAGCTTGCTGATTAATGATGAGTATTCAGATAAAAACTATTCATATAATGTGGAAAAGTTTCAAAACCTGTTCAAACTCGCGATAAAAGCGGGCCTTGAGGCCCTTCTTTTTTTTTGTCTCAGTCTGTTCTGAGGGAATCAAGCAACCATTAAAAGCACCCGGAATTGAATCAAAACGAGACCTAAGTAAATCCAGCGTTCGAATCTGAAATCAAAATGAAAAAATGAATTAGGTATTTCAGGATCCATAAATCCACAGTTTGTAGCACAAAAAACATGCATGACTTTTCTTTACAGTGATTTGTACAGCAAAAATAACACAAGCAAAAATAAGGAATCAATCCAAATTTGAACATTAAATCCTGGATCATTTCATAACTTTCAATGACTTTTTTACTTTGTTAAGATCCAATTGCAAGATATGGAACTTGAGTCGAACATTAGAAGTATGGTATTCTAGCATGAGGTTTATAAGGTATTGGACTCTCTAATTATAGTGGATAGCTTTGGTGGTGTGGTCCTCCCAAGGTTCTTATCATTGTCAGAGGTTTTTTCTTATCAATCAGTTGCGAATGAGCAGTGCACGTAGTGATGTCACCTTAGAGATGTTTGCTCAGGACTAGTTGTAAGACTAGTGCACACAGCCAACATGAGTGGCTGTTAGTTCCTAGGCTGTGGTGGGATATTAGTATCCAATTGTAATGTACGGGACTTGAGTCCCACATTGGAAGTATGATGTTTATAGGGCTCTCCTACTATAATGACTGGCATTTGTGGTGTGGTCCTTATGATACTTTATTACATTTCTAACTTAGGCTTTATCAATTAAAGTAAGTTATTCAAACAGCTTGCAGCAATTGGCTGCTCATTAGGCCTCAACATTGTAAGTCAGCAGTCAAGCCAGAATTATCATCATCAAGGAGGGGCAAGATCCAAATGAAATTGGAAACCTTAGAGTGTTAATAAAAGTGAGAGGTGTGTGATATCGGCATAAATCTTTCCAGCGCATAGCAAATTTCAAGTCTAATTGCAAATTTACACATTCCATGAATCACATACAACCATGTGCTATGAAAATGTCTCTATTGTAAGCATAAAAGAAAAATATTTTAGTGAGATAACAATTAAAACTTGATAACTAGTTAATAGTTAGGTAGTTAGGACAGTAATTACTGTTAGCAGAAGTGTTAATCAGCTAGAAAGGATTTGATAGGTAAATAAACATGAGGGGATGAAAGGAAGAGGCATTCTATGTTGTATCTTTTGAGAATTGACCTTTTGGATGAACCTATTTTCGGTTCTTCTGTAATAAAGTAATAACATTTTAATTTCTTTTTCCTATTTTCTAATTTGGGTTCCTGACATAATTAAAGGATAATTTAACACTGAAAATTGGAAACCTTAGAGTGTTAATAAAAGTGAGAGGTGTGTGATATCGGCATAAATCTTTCCAGCGCATAGCAAATTTCAAGTCTAATTGCAAATTTACACATTCCATGAATCACATACAACCATGTGCTATGAAAATGTCTCTATTGTAAGCATAAAAGAAAAATATTTTAGTGAGATAACAATTAAAACTTGATAACTAGTTAATAGTTAGGTAGTTAGGACAGTAATTACTGTTAGCAGAAGTGTTAATCAGCTAGAAAGGATTTGATAGGTAAATAAACATGAGGGGATGAAAGGAAGAGGCATTCTATGTTGTATCTTTTGAGAATTGACCTTTTGGAGGAACCTATTTTCGGTTCTTCTGTAATAAAGTAATAACATTTTAATTTCTTTTTCCTATTTTCTAATTTGGGTTCCTGACATAATTAAAGGATAATTTAACACTGAAAAGAGAAATAAAATACAACAAAAAGGAAATGCTTCTTCACTATGTAAGGGGGTTTGTGAGAAGTGGAATAAGAATAAAAACAGTAATATAATGAACAAAATATAACAGAATCAAGAGTGTCTGAAAAGAATTAATTGGAAAAGACAGAAATAGTAATATTATTTTTTAATTGAAAATTTGTACATAGGCTGAAGGTTGTTAATATATAGGCTTAGCTACATTACACTAATGTTAAAATCTTCTAAATATGGAAATTATGCTTTCTAATGATCTGCACTTCTAAGCAAATGTCAATATAAAACAGGTTTTCAAACCAAAAAAGAATACTTAATACACACACAATAGACAAACCTCTCCCAATCGTCGAAATGCACCATATATGCCTCCTACAATTGTAGAGAAGATAGCATACCAAATCTGTGTATCCATGAAGTAGACCTGCAAAAGGAACCCGGTTACTATTAAACACATAGAACAAAGAAATAATACAATTAGTGAGACATTTGACAGAAAGATAGAAACGTACAAGTATGATAGGGGACCATATAGCAATCACCACACCAATATTGTTTCTGGCTGCATGTAGTAGAATATGATATTAAGAACAAGCATTATATAAATTACAGTCATTTTCTATTCATTCCAAGTATTACCATGAGGGAAGAACTCGTGCCATCTGTAATCTGATACATGAGCACTCATGATGGCTTTTGTTGGAGCCACAAGAGGCATAATCTGCAGTGTGAAGAAAATTAAGCTAATGATCTCACGTGAATAAAAGATGCTATAAAAAATGTCTGCACCTTTGCAAATATAGATACACTCCTAAACTTTAAAGATTCCTTAGATCATTTACAATAATACCACTATATGAAATTCCTGACTCCTATATACAGAAGCACATACTAATATTGATATGTACACAATGAAATTTGGTAGAAATGAACCAGTGAGAAAATGGAACTCAGATAGAAATAACTGGAAAATTGAAGAGAAAGAAGAAAATAAAATGGAAATATGAAATGATAAGAAATATATTTTCCAATAATCAGTCAATAAAGCTCCTCCAAGCAGAAATAAATGGAACTTACTGAAAAAAAAAACGTAAAGTAACAAGAAAAAGAAAATAGGATCCAAAAGTCAGTATGAAATATAAGATTTATGTATATCAATAGCCAAATAAAAAAAAAAGAATTATGGACTCTCTATTGAATGCCCTCTTCTACCTAGTACACTTGATGTTCAAATCACCACTTTTTTTGTATTCCATTTTCTTTTAGGCTGTACTGGGGTACTGCAAATGGTTGTTGTTGTTCGTGGTGCCCATGACAAACAACATAGTGATCCAATAGCACTACCATTTTCAGTTAAAATAAGTAAGAAAGATAGAATGAAAAATTACATTTTTCTGGATCGAGTCTTTACCTCAAGGTAGTAACTGAATGCTAATTTAGCCAGAATTAGGAGAACCCAGAAAGAAGTGTACCTATTAAATTAAGACAGTTACAGTTTAATTAATCAACAGATTTGACAAGTGAAAATGATCATAGATGAGGATTGAAAAGAAAATAACTTCATTCTCTTACTTCAACAATGAAATTGGACCCTCCTGCATTCCTCTTCCAACAAAGAGGCGAGGCTGCAAATTGTTGAAACAAAAATTAAGAGAAAATAAAATAACAAATACTGAAAAGAAAATAATGTAAGAAACACTAAATATATGTTCTTTCTCATAAACCAGTGTTTCCCTAACATCTACAAGAAATACTAGACAACACAAGTAATATTTGTCAGAAGTACTTCTTAAGGAAGATAAAAAGGCATTGGTTTAAAAGAAAGTACACATCATTATACATATAAGCATAAATACAATCAGATATGACTCTGTTTACCTGAGACCACCACATCATGAGCTTCACAACACCATTGTTAGACCTCTCAAGATACCGGCGAATGAATGGAAACACAAATAACAGTGCAGAGAGAATATTTGGAGACAGGTAAATGAAGACAGCCAAAATGAACAAAGAAGGGGAACCTGTACCATTGCCAAACCAATTTTTTATGGTTTGTGCAAAGCCAGATGGATTTTTCCAACTGTAAGCATAAGTGACTGGTAAAATTATGACCCATACTGCTGCTAAAACTGCCTTAAATATATACCGCAGCTTGACATGAAGCGACATGACGTTCCTTGCTTTCCAACTAAGGACTATGTCCAGAACGGCTGGAAAAGTATAAAGACAGTATAATCAAGTTCCAACTTCATAAAGTAAAACAAATATGGGAATTTATAAGCTAGAGCCATCCTAGAAAAAATTCTCGGTAACTTCTTGAAATAAAATTAATTAAAGAAAGAAACAAGAGATTCAAAATCTTGTGAACAATTTAAATAAGGATTCCTATTATCTTTTATGGTCTTGCTTTGATCTGTCTATAGTAAGCATCACTTGGAAGAATAGTCTCATAATACTATTTCAGAAATTCTGAATACTTCTTTGTTTGGGTTCTATGAAATGAATTCACTAGGCACAGAGAATGAATTAATCTCCAAAGTTGGTTAAATGAAATAATCAGCATCATTAAGTCTGCTAGGCTTCATTTTCAGAAGTTTGACAGTAGAAATCTCCTGAAACAAAGTCTTAACATTTATCTGCTAAAAGGAAAAAACAAAATGTAAAGTATAAAGAAAGACACGTTTTGATGCTGAATAACTGAGTTATATAGTGCTTTTTCTCCATCTCTGCTCCAATACTTTATGTAAGAAAAATGATATGGAAACAAAAGGTGCACGTTTTTTATCTACCTTGTGCAAGCTTCAATATTGCAGCAGTTATGAAGATGCTAAGAACTTTCTTGAAAACGTCACCCTCAAATACAGCGCTTAATTTGCCAGAACCATTCCAAGCAATGATTATCATCGCCTTAATTGAAAAGCATGATGAGCACCCTCATTATATTGAATGGATGCAGAGTGAAGTATAAGGCTGTATGTCAATATATATATGTGTGTGTGTGTGTGTGTGAAAATGTTACCTGTAAACAGAGTATATAAAAGCTCCACATTCTATCAAAACTTCTAAATACATGCCAAAATGTGCGTATTTCAACAAAATTAACTTTTCCACTCCACCGGTCTGCAGCATGAGCTCTGTTTTCCTACTTTCCAAAATCAAGCACAAGGCACAAGAAGTTAGGTTAAGATCATGGACAGAGGTTGCTTCATTCATGTTTCATGTTTGAGGGAAACATTTGGATTGTTCAAAATAAATTTAAGAGGAAAAAACTAGACGTATGCATCTGTAATAAATATTTTATTCCTATGAATGCAGTTATGAGTACAAGTCCTATATGCACTAGTTATGATCATAATTACAGTTTAAACCACAAGATAACCTATATATGAAATTTTTTATCACAGAAGGCTCGGAATGACCTAGACAATAATCAGTTTTCATCAGGACACAGTCTCTAATCAAGCTTCTTCTTAATGGTAATAGATTGTTTCTTTTGAGTTCCAGTATAGTAAGAAGCCTAAATTGTTCTTGTTACACAATCCTATGTATAACTCTAATCACATAGCAGACATGAAGTATGTCATACCTCATCTTTGTCAACTTGATGTTGCTCCGGAGGAAAAGGCACAGAGAAGAAATCAGAGTCAACACGCATAGGCCAACCTAGCCGAAAACAATCAACTGACCTACAATTTGGGAAAGATAATCTATTTAAGCATAAAAATTAGTACAATGAAAAACAGCCAGATCAAAAAGAAGCATAATACCAAAAATATTCATTTAAATCATCGTAGTTTCTCCACTGAGAATGCTTTGCTTTTCCCATGTTACTCCTCTTAGCTTCCTACAATACACAAAACACCCATGAAATAGATAAAACAAGGCTATCAAATGTTGAAAGTAAACAAAACAATTCTTCAGATTATAATAACGCAGAACTCACCTTGGCTATTACATCATATATTGGTTTTACCACTTTCATAAGAAAAGCCTCATTTTCACCACCATAGGCAGGCTTTACCGGTTCACCAGTCAGTGGACTAACATTCCCGGCTAACATCCCATACAACTCAAATGCCATCTAGGCACATGAAGAAAAAATTATGCTTAGGTTTTGTTCATAGTTATTTTTACAGTCAAATCAATCATCAGAAAGTTGATTTTACATCATAAAACAAAATTTCATTAAAATTCTGAACTAACAAAATAACCACATGCAAATATGTGCTTGAAAGTCGGTGGTGGTTTAGTCCACATCAACCTAGTATATGACTTAAATAGAGGTTAATAATTTGGATACTCCTTATCTTATACGCCGGTTTTCTATGGTTCTTAAGCCTATATTCAATAGTATGCAATATATTTGGAAAATAATCAAAACATCCTGGGAAGAGAATGTCAAAAGAGTTTCAAGTGGAAATGAGTTTACTCTTAGAAGGTAGATTTAGGCCTAACTTAATTCTATAAAACCAACTTGTAAGGTGAGTATTGCTGCATTTATATAGTGACTTTTGACACTATCTTCTGTCAACACGAGACTTAAGGTTTTCTCAATATTTACCACCAATGAATGGAAGGGTCTTATTCTCTCATTTTAGATTGAAGAAATATTTTTATTTTAAATAATACTTACGTGATGGTAGATATAACAAAGGCATTCTGGCATAAACCTCAAGTTTGCAGCTTCTCCCCATATAAGAAGATATAGGCCCATGTATAGTAATTTGCGCTGTTGCATTTCCTGCTGAATAGTTGGCAACCTAGCAATCATTTGAACAAAAATTAAAACTTCAAAACTTTAAAAAAGAGTATATAACAGAGGCGGAGTAGTTGTTTAAGCAAATCAAGTAAATGAGCTAATTTCATCTTGTACCCAAAGAAGGAAAGAACCAAAAAACAAAAGGCCTTCTCAATACCAAAAATTGTGCTAGTTTTAGTAGCTAAGCAACTAAGTAAATGTTGGTCTGTGCTTATGCAAATGTAGAGCCAGTTCCCAACTTTCATCGGCTTAGCATCCATAATGATATATCCAAATAAGAGTAAAATTGTATACTACTATAAATACAATTTTACAATACTATCATGTATTCAACATTAAATGCACTTTTTATATATGTAACCTGCTTGCTTTTATTTAACTCACTAAGCTCACATAGGTCAACCACAAGTTTGCTAGCATCCTTGGGGTCACTGCATCCAAGGTATTTCTTGTTTTGGATATCAATGGCCTCATCTCACTTTGTGTTAAAACGTCTCATAGGGCTAAGAAGAGAAAGTGCTTATGAACTAGGTTTGGTTTCAACTCCTGAGTGATGACACTTTATAGCTACTAAACAAACCCCCTAGTCAAGGCTAAGGAGCAAGAGTGGCCAAGAGCTCTTCTTTGAGCACCAATGTTCTAACCTCAAGTTTGCAACCCTTATTAGGGTCACCCTATAAGAGGTATTCTCTGACCTTGACAATGCCAACAAACTTGATGTCAAAGTATGGGTGCTAGAAGGATGGTGTTGGCCATTCTTTCCCCTTAACCTTAACTAGAGTGCTTGTTCCAATAGCTAAAAAGTTCCACATCTTTTAGAAGTCGAGACTAATGGTAGTTTACAAGCACTCTCCTCCTTTAACACATTGAAATGACTTCTTACGAAATATGGCGGTTCTATCAATGCCAGCAGACTTGAGGTCGGAACGCGGACGGATCTCTACCCATAACTCACTAGGTTTTTATAAGAGCATAAATTTCAATTTGACACTCAAATAAACTAGCATTTGAAGTAACTCCTAATTTTGATATGCAAATCTCACCAGAGGCTACTTTTGCGACCCAAATACTTGCACCATTTTTTGTAGTTTCTAAAGAGTTTCTTCATCACTTCATTTAAAGCACGATCATCCAACTATACAGGAAAGGGCAGTATGTAAGAAACAAAGGGGGAAAAGTATGTTTATATCAGAAAATAAAGGCAGAAGCCACAGTAACAGATAAAATCAAACCTTGGGTTGCTGATCTGGTTTTGGAACTTGTCGTATATGTACATTGGCAAGCAAAAGAATCAAGTGCTCCCTTTGATTTTCCACATTGTCCTTCTGCACAAGTATGATAAAGATAACCTTTAAGTGATATATAAAAAATTAAACAGCAAACGGTTGACACAGATCAGTTCAGTCACTACCTGGAAACCAAACATCAGCTGAAGCCAGTCCAGAATGTCATCATTTACTTTGTTAACATGACCCTTTGTCCAAGCCAAACCCCTTATATTACGGAGTGCCGAAACAGCAGCTTGAATCTGTAAAAGAAAATAAGCACATGCAACCCAATCAACACTTCAAAAAGAAAATGGCAGCAGATGTTATTCATCAGTTAAAAGTAGTAATGATAAGTAGGTTCTGACATGATATGGCATGAGAAAATTATTCACCATATATCTTTTTCATTACCCAATATTGAATTTTTTTTTTTTTTTCTGTCTGCGTTTGTAACACATGAAATGCTAACTCATTGAAAGACTTGATGTTTCTAGGCAATCAGCTTTGATTCAGCAATTCTACCACCTTTCTACAGTATTTTTTTTTTTTTTTTCATTAGCTTAAACAGGAGTTTCCAAGTTCTTCCACAGGGTGTTACCTCTTCAAACCTTACGTATCAAGCATTAACTCAAACGAAAAGGGGATTAAAACATAACTATAGAGAACAGACCTCATGATATCTCATTATAGCCTCTTTTCCACTCTCTGGATCAAGTGGCAAAATATTATAAGGGGCATATAATTGCTTCTGTTCCTCAACCTTAGTATGAGCTTGCATAATCTGCAATTAAATATCAAAAACAGAATGTAATAATCAAAATAAAACAATCAGCGAAGAACCAACACATTGTTCTCTTTATATGCAAACTTTATTTATTGACTAATAGACAAAGTAGGTATACCTCTTCAGATACCGGAACATCTTCAGTTCTATTAACTGCCTTCAATACCTCAAATAAAACAGCAGCCGTTTGATATGCTTTTGTCAGCTGAGCACTGGGGAATCAAATGAAGTTAATTGCATTATTCTTCTTTTAAAGTTGAAAGAAATTAGATTAAGAGATACTAGTCTAACTCACAGATAATTGTGTAATGTAAGACAGAAAAAATCAGGTCAATGACCAAATTATTGATTCAAGTATATTGTTAACTTACCGGTCCTTATCAGCAGCATTTTGTAAGGCTTCAATATACTTTTGGTAGTACTGCCTATAAAAAGTCTGCATTTCACGAGCATCACTCTTTTTTCTTCCCTCAAATGTTGTGACATTTTCCTGTTATTTCATGGAAGAGTACTTTCATATCTTCAAATTTCTAAAGAACTGAATATCTAAATATTCTACTCTAACATAGTAAGCATTTGTTTTTTGGTTTTTTACTGATCCATTAATATACTCAAACTAGAAATCATTAAACAAGCCTTTTCAAATCTCTTAATTCTGGCATTAATTAGTCAAGGTAGGAATGATCCTAAAAGGATTGAAAATATTAAGCAAAGAAAAAAATGTACAAATTCTTAACAAATGAAATCAGAAATCCACCTTCTCTAGACGCTGAAGAAGAGCAGTTTTGAATTGGCGAACACCACGTCCACTAGACTGGGGATCTAGTCTGTGAGCTAGTTCAAAGGCATAAAACCGACCTAGTGATAATAAAGACATGAGCATTAGATAAAGAACTTTCACATCAAATTTCAGAAACCATCTCATGGCTTTCATTCTATGAGACTAGCATATATCCAAAAAGAATAATCAAAAGAGAAGAGTAACAAGGCAAACATAGCAAAAGAAGAAAAAATAGCAACACAGTAGTTTAGGATACAAAAGAAGTAAACATACAATAATTAAAAAAAAAAAAACTGAAAAATCATTAGCTATATGAAGAGCATTTACCTGATGACTTAACCACTACAGAGGAAAGAAGCAACAAAGCTCAGATATCAAATAGTTTTGATTACCAGAAATTACCAATCATTGAAGTTTTGTAAAAGCAATAAATTTTAAGGAAATAAGAGAAACATAATGCTCTATAGTATTTTCGCAAATAAACTTAAGCATTCATGCAAAGACTGGTTTGGAACTTACTTAGAAATTTTCCATCCCAAAATACAAAAAGATCATTTTTTGACAACAACCTTCAAACATTTCGCATCAAACCAGGAATCTGGTAAGTCAAATTCATTAATGAGAGTTTACAACCACATTTGTTTTCCTTTTCAATGAGTATTAGCGTCATGTTATCTATTTCTTTTATAAACTTAAGGTTCTAAATAATATTAGACTTCAACTTATGCACACCCTTACAGAACAACCAAACTTGCCAAATAGCATACACCTTACATGGTTCATATGCGCAACTGGTACAGAAACTTACAGAGATAAGCAACTCTTTTATTGCTAGCCTCTACTTCATTAGCAACTCGGAGAATTGGAGCTATCTCAACAAGTGAGGAAGGCACCACTTCACTGTCCAAGATTGGGTCCGCTCCTAAATTCCCAGCAGTCTGAGATCGTAGTATCCTCCTTTGCTGAGGCTGTTCAGACCCCCTTCTATAAGACATCTTGAGACCTCAATTTATCAATCTATTTCACTTCTAGATGTTATCACTCCTGCAAGAATAAAGAACTGAATCATTGCAGTACATAGCAAATACCCTCTGGAAAAAAGAATTGATGACAATTATAGAAAATGATGGCAAATCAAATCACAAAACCGACCCTTCATAATTCTCTTATAATAATCACTTTTCAATAATTGGAAACACAAACTCATGAAGTTTGGTTATTTGTCAGCGTCAGAGATAAAAAAAGTTCTTTCCTCACTACCCCTCTCTCACTGCCCCTCTGTGTATGAGATTTTAAGATTGGAGGGAGCATAAAAGGCAAGGATGGATGTGATTATACTATTCTTATGATCCATCACAAAGTGAAAATTCTATCGTATTTGCCCTGAAAAGTTGAATATCCATGAAACCCCATATAAACTACATGCAAACGAATTGGAAGAGGAAATTAACAGGGAAGGAAAATTTCCCAAAACCACGATTGCTATGATTAGTACTAAACAGAAGTGAAACCAACTTTCCAAATTCAAAACTTGAAAGAAAAAACAAAATCCCAATTGCAAGAAAGCGCCAATGAACTCACCTCAAAAGGCCATGGATGAAACTCTGCCACAGGGGCAGTGATATCTTGGTTTCTGCAAGACCCACAAATCAAGCAAGAAACTTTCTTTCAGTCCCCACTATCTCTGAGCACCCCATCATGCAGGACAGCAAAAAGGATCAACTTTTACACGAATCGTGTTGTGAACAGCTAAACATGTGGAAGGGAGTGTGACTAGGAAGATCAAATTCACCTCTTAATTGTCATGGTAATATTTTTCAAAAGATAAAACAGGGGGGTGTCTGCAATCAGCACTAGTCCAAGTGACAATAAAATAAACAAAAACAAATCCAAGAAATTGAAAACAAAAAACCAGTTAAGAAGCTTACATGGCTCTTAGATAGTGTGTGAGACAGAGAAAATGAACGTGCAAGAGTAGTTGTTGGAATGAAAGGGTGAGTGAGTGCAATCAACAACTCAGAAAGAGAGAGAAGAATGGTAAGCGAGGATTGGTGGCATCATCTGCATGATGGTTGTTTAAAGTCAATGCTCTTTAGCGGGTAATGTTCTTCCAATCAAAGAAGGCCACGTCATCACTTGAGCTTCTGTGTGGTTTCTTCTTCTAAAACAAACACCTTGCTTAAAACAAGGAAAAGAACATGCAAAGGTGGAACAAAGAAAGGTGTCGGGGAGCTATTATTAATTGGGTATGTTTGATTTCTACAACCATTATCGTTAGATTATTTTAAAAAACAATATTATCAAAATCATTTTTTGATATACCTCTTACTTAAAATGTTTTTATACAATACAGTTAGTGGTGTAAAAGTAAATTCAATCATGATCCATCAATGTGTCAAGTAGTAAAAATATAATCAATTAATTCGCCCCATATTCCAAAGGTCTATGAGTTTTAGTGTCATCGTGGTCCTATATTTGAATATTTTGACCTAATTTAAAAAAACAAAAATAAAAGATAATTTTAGATATAAAATGTAAAAGTTTGTGCTTTTAAATTTTAAATTACAGTAATTAAATTAATTTTAATTTTTATACGTAGTAATTGAATACATAAATTATAATACAGATATATATTTTAATCAAATGATTTATTTTTAATTTTTCTTAAATTATAATTATTATTGTCAGATTCTAAGTCTAAGTCCATTTGGATGGTTGGTTAAATGAAATTAAAAGAATGATTAATTTATACTATAATTTTTTTTTGTCTGAATCAATGTATTGTACCAATTGTTTTAATCTATTTTATGTAATTTTTTTGAGTTGATTTATCATACCAAACATGTTTTAACACTTCTAAATACAAGTTTTGTTATCAAATTTATTTCTACATATAATGATTTCTAAATTAGATGTTAGTATAAAAGATTTTAATTGTCAACATATAGCTGTATTTAATAAAAAAAAATAGTTATTTTTATCCTTTATGCTTTAATGAAGAGAACACTTACTGAGGCAAAATTAAAGGGTTGTGTTCTTGGGTTGTGATTTACTTTTAACATATAGTTGTACTTTCCATTGATAGGATCAAAATAGAGAAAAAGGATTAACCCCTTGATCATTATCCTCTTGAGAGAAAAAAAAAAAGGAAATTATTTTCATATTTCAATCTGATTTGGACACTGATTTTATCATAGAAGTCAATATAAGTTGTAGAGTGGATGTGCTTTTGGTTGTTGCCATCCCAACTTTTATAAATCTGCTCAATGGATTCTCTTTTTAACTCTTTTCCTTATCTTTATTTTGTAGCTTTAAAGCTTCATTTCATGTGGTACCTTCCACCTCTAAATTATGGTGCTTTGCCCTATTCTCCAAAATATAGTAGTATTATATCTTTAGTCACTTTTTTATTAGGACCTTCTTATATTTTATCATTATTTTTTGGCACGCATGAAATTCAGATTTGATATCGTATATATAATTAGAAGTTGGACAATGAAAGTATGGTACACACTTCATCAATTTCCAGCATCTTTAATTAACAAATCATTGATTTGGAGACTTTTAATCTCTAATGAAATCGACTATCTTTTTGTTTTTATTATTATTGTTAATTTATTTCTTTAGTGGTAAATTGTGAGTTGTAACTGATCCAATGATATTTTAACATACTTGGTTTCAAACCCTGTTAAACTTATTCCATACTTAAAGAAACATGGATATTTGAATTATGAGCCATTTAATTAAAGAGGACAGATCTCTACGTATCAATCAATGTTGGTAAATAGATAAAACTATGAAAAAGAGTGAATATTTTAAGTGTAACAACATTTTTAAGATTGAAAAAATATTCAAATTTTGAGATATTGTTTTATTAATGTGTAGAATGATGACTCAAATTTCAGAAAATCTGAAAATCAAAGGAAAATGTATGAATATCACTCATCAATGTTACACTAAAGTCTAACCATCTTTTGTACTTCAATTAAGAATAAAAAATTGTCACCTATCCTATGAGAAATATGGGCTAAATGATAACTTTTTTGAGAAAGGTACGAAAATTTTAGTCTGTCACTTGTCATATATGTACAAACGTTTGAATTAATATTATCAGCAATTTTCCTCTTTTTAAGATTAATATTGAATTTCATTTAAGAATGAAATTGTTAATAGAATAAATATTTATATATGAAATTGACAATTTATCCAAAATATCAAACTAGATATTAGTGTTATATCTAATTCATTGATGAGTCAACAAACATGTTATAAAATAGTTTAGAACATTATTTAATATGAAGAGTTAGTATTGAATAAAAAAATTGATATATTTGTTAATTGACCCACGGGTGATGAGTGCCTTATTTTAATGAAATCAAGTTGTTAGCATCACATCAAACTTTAATTTTAATAGAGATTGATTTGTAATTTGTGAAAGATATATAAAAGTATTTGTGGTGGTAATGCAGATTAAATGTTGGTTGATATAAAGTAAAGCAACATTGATTATCTGCATCAATTAAGTGAAAGAGAAGAAAAAAGCTTAAGATTTTTAAGAGATAAGATATATGAAAAATAAGGTTTTTCATAAAAATAATTAGAGGTAATTACAATAACCCATAAGATTTTTTATACATGCACCCTTCCCTCACACAAAATTTTTAACTTTTGTGACTTTGTTACAATTACATCCATTCTCTTCCAGATGATTTAATTTGTTCAGATAAAACTATAAAAACATCCTTTAATACTTCTTGTAAATATATGTGCACCACACAAACCGTCAACTTTTGTGTTTTGGACAACACTCCTTAATCAACTTCATTTACAATTTAAATAACATGATTTTACATGTAATTTTGAATAAAACTTCTAATACAAAAAGGACATGATATTGATACTTATAGCATTTTTATACATACCCCACATTCATTTTTTTACCTTTTATTTTCTCTGAAATTACTTTTTCATGATCATAAAACCTAGGTAGGTTGTGGATAAATCATTTTTCTAACAAAAAGTCTTTTAACTCCTTCGTTAACCACTCATATCCTTACAGACTATTTTTATATTTGATGTTTGGGACATATTATGCATGTTTTTGTTTATTGTAATTTGTAAAATTCATTTTTCCTTATAAATTTGTGGAAACTCTTATTAATTCGTCTAACCAAATTTTAAACTTATCGTCTTATTACTAAATATCAGATATCAGATGATACTTGTAAAATATTACGAAATTTTTTAAACATAATTCAATCATATTTTTTTTTCGTGTTTTTTTAGTTTTTCACAAAGTCATATCGGACATTCACAACTAATAACTCTTTCAATAAAAAAAGTCTTCCTCTAAAAAAACTAATAGCTTAGTCAGATGAGATATCCTTCTATACTAGTTATGTGTTAGATATTTCCTCTAATCGCTATCAGGCACTTAATTCTTTAAAAGGTGAACTTTAATACCAATTATGAAAATAGACAAAATATACCACAAGAGGTAATTTAATTAGACATTTAAAACATTTTACAATTTTTAAAAAAACCAATATATCATGCAAGCAATATATCAGATAAAGTTTTAATTTATAGACATGAAGGAATTTTTATAAAATTGTACTAATCAAATATCTTTAACTTTTTTAGTTGTCGAATTATTTTACTATTTTTTACTCTCATTTTGTTTCTTTCATGTGTACCTAATTGGCATTAGAGTTCCACTAGATTATATTAATTAGGCTACCTTCTTAATTAAAGAGGGGGTTTAAATTTAACCTACTTCTGCCTTTCGGCTTCTTTTGTCCGACACTTTTTAATTCTGTGGGTCAAAGTTGTTACTTATTAAATGCGACTTGGAGTCAATAAATAGACTAATTTAATTATATTTTCATCAATAAATTATATTTATTTATTAGATTGGCTATAAACTTGAAATAAGTTCAAAAAAATAATGAACTATAAAGAAAACCTTGAATAAATTCTTTTTATAAATTGGAATAATGTCCTCTAAATGAGTTTGTCTTACTATTACAAGTTCAGTCTTAATTTCTTAAACTCTTGTATGTTTATACGATCCTAGGTATGAAAAAACGTTGGTTAATTTGCTTGAGTCTTGGCCCCTTACTAATTCATTTATATATTTTTTATTATAATGATACCACATATACACATATACACACACACACACACATATATATATATATATATATATATATATATATATATATATATATATATATATATATATATATAATTATTTCCAAAATTTGATAAAATTGTGATTTTAGTCCTTAAAAAAATTGTTTTCCAAAATATTTACTTCTCTTTGATCAAACTAATTTCATTTCAAAATCAAACCTATGACCCTTTCCTTTAACATAATCTAATGATAAATAACATAATTTTCATATTTATATTGTTAAAAAAACATACATTTGTAGCTCCTTTATAAACATTAAAGGTTAATAAGAATTTATAAAAGAAAATCGAAGATAAAATTGAAATATTTAACTATTCATTTGTAATTTTATAAAAGATTCATTAATAAGATGAATTTATAACAAGTAAGAGAATGAAAAGAAAGGCATCAACATTGCCTTTTACGACTAATTTCCGGAAAATCATTTTTCAAAGGACTAAAAATACTAATTATGCTTTTTTTTTTTTTTTTTTCTGGAGGACTAATTTCACTTTTTTAAAAACTAAAAGAAATTGTCTAACATTTGATGGGGTAAAAGCATACTTTAAAATGTTGTATTAGTACCCCACTTATTTGTGTAATTTATCCAAACGTAGACAGTGTGCAGTTTCCGTGGGTCTAAAAGATTGGATTGTTCACCCTTTATACACTAACCCACTAACCAAAAGTTTAAATTAATTTAAAAAAAAAATAGTTGACTCAATTTTATTGTGTTCGTTTTGAGATCAAATTGATCAAGTATTATCTATTAAAACTTAATGTCAGAAAAAGAATATCCGACCATATATATATATATATATAAATAATATTTAAGCATAAAAACATTTTACACTACTATTTAATCGTAAATTATTACTATTAATTTTGTAATATATAATTTAAAGTTCTTATTTACCATGACTTCTATTTTAACAGTATAACATAAACAGAAGTTAATTCTTATAACATACAATGAAGTAATTGATTGATGGTGAAAAAGAGAAACATGAGGCAAAAGGGAAAATGATTGTCAAAGGTTAGGCAGAAGAATGAATCTGCAAAATAATGGGTTGAGTGGAAAAGAAAGAAGACAGAGACAGAAGTAGCCATAACCATTGACACGACCCTTGCTCTGATTTGTAGTTAGGTTTAATAATTAATATTGTGGGGCAGTGGCAGTGTACAAGTTTTTATCATCCTCATACATGGATGTTCATTCTGGTCTTTCTTTATTTTTCCAAAACGACAAGCGACTAAGAAGACATTGACTTGGCTATTATTTTTGCATTATTTTCAACCTTACATAATAATTCTCAAAACAAACAAACTTTCTACCATTTTTTTTTTCAGGCAGGGATCACAACACCAGGCATATATATATACACACATATATAATGAAATGATTTACCCCTCCATCTTAATTAATAATATTATATGTGTCTCAGAAAGTATTATAATATTTTCTCCTCCTTATTAATATATTTAACATATCAAAGAAAATTATTTCCTTATTTTTGGCATTCATCCATAATAGTTGCTAAAATAATAATAACTTTATTATTTACATATTTCTTTTTCGAAATATTGTACTCAGTTATGATTTTTTTACATAAAATAATTTATTACTTACGTTACTATGTACACTATCTCACTATCATTGTTTTGAATTTTTATTTAAATAAATTATTGTTTATTTTATTACTTTTATCAAATGGAGAGTAGAATAAAAGATAACGGGTTATCCCGACATTCAATAGATGATAAGCAAAACAAAGTATTTCCAACAAAAAGTAATTATCAAAATAAAAATTAATATTAAATTATAATTTATTTAAATAATATATAATGAACTTTTTCTCATTTTTCATATATTTCATATTCATATTTACACTTAATTATATCTTAAGATAATAATATTTTGTTGAATATCATAATTATTTGATGTATGTGTAGTAAAAAAGAATGTAAAGAATAATTGCACAATTTAAATTATCACATGAACAACTAATTCACTTGTCTTTTCTGTTCACTATTTTGTTCTTAATAAATTATAAAAAGAGGAAAGAGCAGAAATCAATCATAAGCAGTAATATTTACATATAAGAAATCAAGATCAGAAAATATTGATGAGGGTTTATTAATATTGATTAGTGCTGAGTATCTTTTGTTAGAAGACACTTCAAGTTGATATCCAAGGAGGCATAAATAATAGAGTAAATTGACTATACTCCCTATATATTACTTCTATGCTAAGAAATATTGTGGATGTGACACAAGGTAATGCTTTTTGGAAAATTGTAACTTTCCACAAGAGGAGCCATGGTGGCCCTGGAGAACAAGTTTTGTACATAAAGGCACTTTGGATTTGATTTCTGTGAAAAACTGTGTGATATTAATGTTTTGGTCGAAAGCAGTAGCTATAAAGTGTGCGAAATTAGGACTTTTCCTTAACAACACAAAAAGGCAAAGCCAATCTGAGTCATGTTAGGTATCTTCAAATCAGTCGGAAGTAGTTCCAAACAAAAAGAGCACTTGATTGCTTTTAAAATCTAGCACGTAATGTTTTTTGTTGGGTAAAACTTATTTTATGTTATCAACAATAATTGCTATCCAGCTTTATAGTATTTAGAAATGAAGTTAATTAGTATAATTTTTTTTCCATTATTAAAAGGGGTTGAAGTGTTTTCAAGCGACCATGTTTGTGCAATATAAGAACAGACTACAAATAATTATAATGATATTTGAGTTAGATGTGTACAAGTACAAACAAATTAGACTTTAGTTCTTTAATTTGTGTAATGGTGACTTCTTTAATTACATTGGTATAATGGTGACTTGGATGTTATAATCTAGTACCCGGTTTGGGAAATTTTGTACTCAATTTAATTATTAAAAATAATAGTGTATTTGGATACAATTTTTTAGAGGATAATTAATTTTTATAGAAGATTTAAAATGTTTGTATAATAAAGTGTGTTCTTTATATAAGAAATTAAAAAAAATAAAACTTTAATTATAAAATTATAATTTTCTTTTTAAAAAAAGTATGAATTTAAAATTCTTTATAGTTTCTTTCTTTTATTATTATTTTTTTTCCTCTTCATATGGGCAGCAACATTAGTTCAATAACTGTTAGACAATGTAAACTAGACTTGGATGTTATAAGCTCCACTAAGATTAAGATACCGAAAACTCATCTTCAATTAGGATATTATTGACTTAGATGAGTTGGAACATTGTTAATTTGATATTGTTTTTGCAACTTATTGACCATAAACATAGATGGAAAATTTGACCATAAAAATAACCCTTAACAATTATATTGAAAAATAATCCTAATGATACTAACAAAAATGATTGTGATCTACGAAATAATCTCAATAGATATCAATTGAGAAAAACCCTTAATGATATCAGCAAAGAAAATATTTGCATTCACATTTGGTTCACATTAACACACAAGTTTCATTCATTTCTCCTTTTAAGACAATTTCTGAAGAGATTTTACTAATCAAATTAATAATTACAATAAATACACAAATGATTTTTGATTATAACAAATATACAAATCACTTTTAATTATCCTATCTTAGTTAAAAGAAGTAATAAAGAATTATCAAGGAGAAGACATTTTAAGCTCACATGATTATTTCATATAGTGATGAAATACAAATGTTTGATTCACTCAAAAAAAACACTTAATAACTTATAAATATTAGAAAATTGTAAAGCACTTATGCTCTTCAACTTGAACTTCAATCCTTTATATAGGGTTGTAGAGCATTACTTCAATCTTTGCTTTCATTGAGTTTTTTGTTCTTATCTTTATCAACTACGTGGATAATATTACGTTAGTTGATTGGAAACTATAATAGAAGTTTTGATATTCCAAGAAAAAAAGAAATTTAGTTATGAATTTTAGTGATCAAAGTAAATTAATCATAAATTATGATTGAAATAGTCATTGATTGACACTAGTCTTAAATTTACAACTAAAACAACGACCAAATGAATAGTTAGTGATATTAGTTTATTTAGCAACTGAAATAACGACAAAAAGAAAATGACAAAATTTTGGTTACTAAATTGGTAATTATATAAAATAAATGTGAGGTTGTCGCGATCAAAATAGCGACTTGAAATTATTTTTTTATGGACTTATTCAGTTTCAGTCGCAAAATAAAATTGTTCATTTCATTCACCAAACGAACAACCGAATTATTGATTTATTAGTATCTGAGTTTTTCAGTTGCTAAAGAGGATTTTGATTTCCCCCAAGTTGAGACATTTTCAGCTTGCCTCCATCATTTTCAAAACCTAATTTCGTCTAACCTACTCCAAAAGAACCTGTGCCATATCCTTCGCAGGCGGTGTCAAACTCTTTCATGATTGTCACCTACCTTGAACCTGTCTCACTTTCTTTGTTATATAGAAGGTGGCCAATAAATTAATTATCTCTGTGCATGATTGGAAATCCAATTAAAGGGCCTAACTTGTTCCCATAAAGAGTTAGTCAGTTACAGTTTTAGTGAGGATATAGGAGCTCTCGAGCTAGTGGATTTGCATATGTGGAAAGCAGATATGGGAAGGCTTAAGCTTTCGAACTGCGTAAGATAGGTGTAGGTTTGATTCACCGTGTAATATGTGAGGAAAGGTAGTTTTTCATTTTTTGTTGCATTTTATCAAGTTTCATATGGTGAGACCTATTTGCTTTTTTTTTACTCATATAACAATATCAACCAAGTAGTAGATTCTGTCAAGTAAATAAAATTAGATTGAGGAAGTAGCTAACAAAGGACTCCCAGTTACTATAAGTGATCGTATACCGAAGAGCTCCCTACTGATTGATAGTTCTTATAGTTTTAATTTGTAACCATAATGGATTATGAAATTCTTTGCCATTAATATTATAACAGAAGTCAAAAATATAGAATTGTACTATTATCATAGAAATCATTAAACAATTTGTTAAAAACTGAAGTAATGATCCTTAAAATTTACCAATCCTAAGAAAGAAGTCTTCTAAATCTAACAGGTGTACATGACAATTTTTTGCTTAAAAAAGGAGAATTGGACTAGTCACATAATGTTTGACGTCATCTAGAATCTGATTTATAATAAATATGTTTTTTTAGATCTACAATAATTCTCAAAGTTTAGATTGTAAGTAAGATGTATTTCTTCTTAACTATAAAAGATATTAACCAAGTGTGAAACATCTCAAAAGGGATAACAGGTTGGTGTAGTCTCACACACCACAATGTAAGAAAAAAATATTGAGTATCCAATAATGACATATTTTATATATTACACTAGTACAAAAAACACATTCTATGATACGATATAATGTCGGTTAAAAAGAAACCGACTTAAAAAAAAATACGGTAACATTTTTGTAAATATTTGAAGAGATATTACGTCGGTTCACACAAACCCGACGTAATATATCATATTCTATGTCGATTCAACAAATAACCAACATATAAAAAGACTGAAAAAATAAAAATTCAAAATTTGAAAATTTTGAAATGGCGGAGAGATACTACATCGGTAGGGATCTCCCAACCGACATAGTATATCTCTCGCAACGCATGAGTGAATTTTGTGAAAAAATTGTCAAAATTTGGCCACATACTACGACGGTTGAGACCTCCCAACCGACGTAGTATCTCTCTCGAGTTAAAATTAGAAATTTATAGTATCGTCACGTTTCACTCATGCGTTTCATTCTTATGCTTCAATCTCTTTCAATTAGCCTTGTCGCTTTACCTTCTCCTTCACTGTTGCACGTGCGTTTGTGTCATTGCTTCATTCACTCCCCCAATTTCATTCACTCTTCAAGTTTGGTATGAAGGACTCCTTAACTTGACATTTTCGGTTCGCGTTTTGGGTGTCATTAGTTTCGCTTTGCGGTTTCACTCTCACTATTATGTCATGTGTGGTTCTCCTCCATTTTTCTTTGCTCTCACTGTCTTTGTGGTTTCATTCACTCCATTTTGCATTCAGTGGTTTTGGTAAATTTCGTTTGGGTCTATTTACGTTTAATGGTTTTGCTCTTACTATCTACAAGAGGTATGTTTTCTTATCTTTGAAATGTTGTTGTATTATTTGTATAATAGATTTTGAGTTTCAAAAATTTTAGGACAAAAAAACTTTAAATGACCATAACTTTTGATAGAGAGCTCGGATTGAGACACTGAAAGTTGCTCGAAATGGGGTTGTTAGTGATATTAGTTTGTTTAACAACTGAAATAACGACAAAAAGAAAATGACAAAATTTTGGTTACTAAATTGGTGGCTATATAAAATAAAATAAATGTGGGGTTGTCGCGATCAAAATAACGACTTGAAATTATTTTTTTCACGGACTTATTTGGTTTCACTCACAAAATAAAATTGTTCATTTCATCCACCAAATGAGCAATCAAATTATTGATTTATTAGTATCCAAGTTTTTCAATTGCTAAAGAGGATTTTGATTTCTCCCAAGTTGAGACATTTTCAGCTTGCCTCCATCATTTCTAAAACCTAATTTCGTCTAACCTGTTCTAGAAAAACCATGTGTCATATCCTTCACAGGCGGTGTCAAACACTACCTTGATTGTCACCTACCTTGAACCTGTCCCACTTTCTTTGTTATATAGAAGGTGGCCAATAAATTAATTATCTCTGTGCATGTTAAAGGGACTAACTTGTTTCCATAGAGAGGTTAGTTGGTTACACTTTTAGTGAGGATATAGGAGCTCTCGAGCTAGTGGATTTGCATATGTGGGAAGCATATAAGGGAAGGCTTAAGCTTTCGAACTGCGTAAGATATGTATAGGTTCAATTCACCGTGCAATATGTGAGGAAAGGTAGTTTTTCAGTTTTTGTTGCATTATATCTTACAGGTTCAATTCACCGTGCAATATGTGAGGAAAGGTAGTTTTTCATTTTTTGTTGCATTTTATTGAGTTTCACCTCGTCAGACCTATTTGCTTTTTTTTTTACTCATAACAATATCAACCAAGTAGTAGATTTTGTCGAATAAATAAAATTAGATCGAGGAAGTAGCTAAAAAAAGACTCCCAATTACTGTAAGTGATCGTATACCGATGAATTCTCTACTGGTTGATGGTTCTTATAGTTCTAATTTGTAATAGATTTTGTCGAATAAATAAAATTAGATCTAGGAAGTAGAAAAAAAAGGACTCCCAGTTACTGTAAGTGATCGTATACAGATGAACTCTCTACTGGTTGATGGTTCTTATAGTTCTAATTTGTAACTCTAACTGTTTATGAAATTCTTTACCATTAATATTATAACAGAAGTAAAAAATGTAGAACTGTACTATTATCATAAATCATTAAACAATGTTAAAAATTGAACAAACAGTCCTCAAAATTTACCAATCATAAAAAAGAAGTCTTTTGAATCTAACATGTGACACATAACAATTTTTTACTTAGAAAAGGAGAATTGGACTAATGGCTTGATGTTTGACATCATCTAGAATCTTATTTATAATAAATATAGATATTAACCAAGTGTGAAACATCTCAAAAGGAATGATTGGTGGGTATAGTCTAACACACCACAATCTAAGAAAAAAATATTGGGTCTCCATCAATGACATATTTTATATATTATAGAAAAATATTAATTATTTTTATTTGTACTTATATATTATCATACAAAAACATCTTTTTCTAATATTAATACAAATTTCTTTGAGATTGAGAATTGTCTCTATTCTTATCATTATTCCATTTAGGAGAATATTTTACGAGACATAGTTCAAGTTTGTTCAAGAAGTACTGTTTAGGAGAAATTCATCTTCTAAAATTAAATAAATATATAATTCAGTGTAATTTTTTTTTATAAATAATTCAGTTTTTTCAATACAATTTAACTCAATAGAGTATAATTTGTTTTCTATTAATAATCCCCAATTTTATTAATTATCTTGTGCTAAAATGACTTAAGCACATAAAAATTAATAAAATAACTAGAAATTCTTATACCTTCTATTATTACGTTAAATAATCTATTTAATTTGACGTGAAACTTCTTTAATATTTATAAACTCACCATAAAAATTCCTATACTTCTAAGTATTACTTTAAATATGATGGTAGTTAATTTTCTTTACCAATTTCGCTTATAAATTGTACTTTAATCAAAATTAAGTGTAATATTTTTATAATTTGACTCTTAATAATAATATTTGTTATTGGGATTTAGATAGGTAAGAAATTTTGACTTAAAATATTAATACAATAAATCATTTTTTTATTGACGAAGAATGAAATTAATAAAAATATTTTAGAAGTGTTTCAATCTTATTATAAAAAATAAAAATAAAAAAATCAACAATACAATATTCCCTCAAAACTTTCTTTAGACATTAGAATTCCTGTTGGAAAAATGTATCTTATGATGCAATTTGGAAAGATTTAAAATAAGACAAGTGCATGAAAAACAACAAAAATCAAGGGATTTAATATTTAGTTTTTTGGTTCCATGAATTTAGGGTGTTAGTTACCAAGTCCAGTAGTTTGTTTGTAACAGACCTTTTGATTTTATAATTAGTTTTAAACTGTTTTATGTTTTAGTTATGTTTTTAAATTATGATTTTATATTTTGTTGTTCTTGAAGATGTATAAATATTAGTTTATATCAATAAAGATTTATCCTTGCACTCAAATATAACAATCGAGTTACAAAACAAAGAAGAAATGCTGGAGAAATGAGAAGAAAAGTGATGAGGATGACAATGACGGGAAGGAGAAGTACTCAATATGTCAATACTGCAAAAAAACTTCTCATCCACATTGGAGATGTAGGTGGAGACCCGATGTGGTGTGTAGATCCTGCAATCAAAAGGGTCATGTAGAGAAGATATGCAAAAGAAAGCAACAAGAGGCACAAATTGCTCAAGAGACTGATGACGAGAAGGAGGAGCATCTTTTTGTGGTGACTTGCTTTGCTAGTGACATCACTAGTGAAACATGGTTGATTGATAGTGGATGCACTCATCACATGACTCATGATAAAGGCATGTTTGTAAAGCTGGACATAACCCGTTTTTCGACAGTCAGAATTAGGAATGGAGACTATATTGAGGTCAAAGGCATAGGTGATATTGCCATTGATTCTGACCCAGGTAAAAGAATAATCTCTGATGTTCTATATGTTTCTGAGATTGATCAAAATTTGTTAAGTGTCGGACAACTTTTAGAGAAAAATTATGCTGTTGTGTTCAAAGATAAAACTTGTGAAGTCTTTGATTCAACTGGTATTAAATTGATGTCAATAAAGATGAAGGGCAAAAGCTTCTTGGCAAACATACAAACCGACTTAGCCTATTCCTCTACGGCTAAAGTTGGGAATTGGGAGAAAATGGAAACAATTGAGAAAGCAAAGAAGAAGAAGAGTTGCACATTTAAAGGCAAGCAAGGATCTGTTGCTGTTAATGGCCCTGTTGGTAGATCAATGAGAATTAAAGAGAGGCCCAGGGGCCAAGTTACCAAATTTATTAGCGGGAATGATATTAAGGAAAGTCCATCATGTATTCCTATAGTAATTTTAGAAGCGAAGGTCAAGACAATTAAACTTGCCAAGAAATCTCTCAAGAAGAGAAACAAAGATGTCTGTCGTGAAGAAGCAGATCAAAGTCAATGAAAGAAGATTGTGAAGATCAATAATCAATTAATTGATATATTTATTAAAGCTCCTCCAAGAGATAGATTTGAAGAATTGAAAGACAAAATTGGGATTTGCATAAAAAGAGGCAAGGAGGAGTGTTGGAAAAATGCCTCTTATGATGCAATTTGGAAAAATTCAAAATAAGACAAGTGCAGGAGAAACAACAAAAGTCAAGGGATTTGATATTTAGTTTTTTGGAGAATCAGAGGGGCATAACCGGGAGATCTCACAAGAAGGAGAAATGGGCTAAACATACATAAGAGAATGACACCACCTTTAACCGAAAACCTTAAGGTAGTAGGTTTATGAATCTTTTTTTTTATATATTGCTTAATTTTTTCATTTTTATTCAATGTGAGCCTTAGACTCGCACTTGGATTCCTAAGAATCCCTACCCAGTACATAGTAAGACAAAATAGGAGGAGAAAACCGCACCAAGGAGAAGCATTTAGAATAGTAGAAGGAAGATCCTAAGAATGGAGTTCACGCGCTACCCCTGATTCTAAGACAACACCAAAATAACTTTACAGCTTATAAGAACAGAGGTTAATAACTTTAGGCCTTGACTGCTAAGTGAAAAGTCCCTCTAGCTCCGTGTTGCTTGCTTAAGTAATCACCAATCTAATGACCTTCACGTCTTCTTTGCAACTTACATGGCACAAACTAAATTGGCCCAAACTTTTCTATCCATCGATTCCACAACTGGCCCAAACTTTTTTTACTATAGAATAGTTTATAAACAAATGTTGGATACATGCATATTACATATAGGGCACTGCAAAGTAGGTAAGTCCACTCCTCTTCTATAGCTGGAAGAGTATGGTAAATTAAGTCTTACGTTGGATGTATTTTTTATTTGTTGTACAACGTTTTTTTATTTCAAGTAAAATAGTTTTTTTTATTTAATGAGTTTTTTGTTTATCAACTATAGAAAGTTAATTTTTATTAGT
>Ga0209700_101160_pt1 | contig 53562 bp, 12 predicted proteins | sample SiratroredBW_FD_187528 | JGI IMG/M metagenome (GOLD analysis project Ga0209700, IMG submission 187528) | Root nodule microbial communities of legume samples collected from California, USA - Siratro red BW (SPAdes) (version 2) | ecosystem: Host-associated > Plants > Roots > Nodule | place: USA...
AAAAAAAAAAAAAAAAAAGTATATAAAGGAGATTCCTCCTTTCACACTGTAATCTACCAGTTTGTAACTAACAGAAAGAAAATCTCCCCTCTTCAGTAACAGAGGTCTTATTTAAAGAACATTGGGGGACCAACTTGTGTTATAAACTAACAGAAATCCTAACTAAGACTCAGTGTTCACAAGATGCCTAGTTGGATTTCTGTAAGATCTTCATGAAAATCTTCTAAACCCGGTACTGTAAGCTGTAAAATTTAATGTAAAGATGATCAGCTTAGAGGAGAGTATGAACTATCATACAGAACTATGCAATGACTATCTTTTATAGAAATCCATGAGTGCTAAGTAGTATTCCTGTTGATTTTCAGTACCACTTTATATTTTCAGGAAGAGAATGTTAGGAAGTTGATATCGTTTAAAAGGCATGCACTTCTTTTTCCATGTATTACTAGCTAGGGATGCATTGCTTCTACACCTATATTTTACCTAAACTAGTATCCAAGTTGAAGTATTTTGACTTTGTTTTGAGATTGTAAACAAAGTATTATTCATACTTGTCAACAATCTTGATGTAGGCTTAACAGCTGATATGGTTATCCATTATCTATTCTTGATCTCATCTCCTCCCAATGAATCTCTGCAGGCTGACAGTGGTAAACTTGGGGATTCTGATTCTTCAGTTTTGAGGTCTAGTGAAGAGGAAATGGATGATGATGCCTTCTTGGGGCGCGTCCTGGATTCATCGTGGACAGTTCCTCAGATCCCTTCCCCTCCGACGGCTTCCGGGTTACACTGTCTGGAACTTCATCGGTATACATCTGACAATGCTATGTTTGTTCCTGACATATGCTTTTCTGGCATGAGACAACAGCAACCCCGTCATGTTCTTCATAACTCTACTCATTCAAAACGGCGGAAGAACCTATAATTTGATCTCTGATCACTACCTCGGTATGTTAAAAAGATTGTTTTTATCTGTTAGAGATGGAGTGGGCTTTTGAAGTTTTATCCTTCTTTAGAGCATTTGAAATTCATTTTGCTACAACATGTTTGTTCTATTCATGGTAGTCCTCAATTTCTTTTTGGGAGTGAATCACTAAACTCTGCATCTGTAGTTGGAAATTTGACAAAGAAAGTAGCTCTAATGCCATTTTAAAAGGCTTTTCTCATTCCAGTTTGATCATCACAGATATCCATTCCACATGAGCTGGTTCTTGTAAGGGTGTTATTTGAAGTATGTTTGGTTAAATTTTTTCTAGATAAATGTTTGTAAGGGAAAAATAAGAAGCAAATGAAATGATTTCTTAAAATTAAAATTAGTTTATGCATAAAGTTAAATATAAGTCAAAAGATAAAAAGTCATATAATTAAGAAGGTTTTACAAATCAGTTAAAGTTCTTTGTAATTTTATAAAAAAATATTTTTTATTTTCTATTTTTAATTTTTTTTATGAAGAAGTGTGTCTTTATCCTTTATTTATGTCAGCATTGTTAATTTTAGCAGTTGGTAATTCTCTCTTGTCTTTACAATAGTAGTGTCTGGATAATATAGTTAATCAAATTCGTGCTTGAAAGTGTGACAGTATCATTTTAGTTTCTAAAATTAGAATAATTATTACAAAAGCTTCTTAATTTGAATGAAGTTATTTAATTTGTCTTTGTTTAAAGAGATTTGGTTAAAGTTAACCTCAATGTAGCAGTTGAACTTAAAGTAAAAGTTGGTTACTGTATTTTTTTAATTTTTAAGAATTATAACATTATATCATGTCATTTTTAATTTAGTTATTGAATTCATCGACTTATTTTCGTTTTGGTATCTAAAAGTAGTTTCGAATTTTCCTACACATAGTTATTAGTAAAGATATTATCATCTTTTCTATTTATAATTCTATTTTCTCATATTTTTTACCTTCCTATCATACAAAGCGTTGAGCTCTAGTTGCAAGGTTTAATATTGAGTTTTTGTTACTTTCTTATGTTCATGTTCTTTTGATTCCTTTGATCAAATAAATATATGGAAGTGAATCATGTGGTATTGTTTGCTCTCTTTATATAATTTGTTGTGTTATAAAATTATTACATTTTACTCAATTAAAATTAAAATTCAAAAAATCTAAATAGATTTCAAAGTTGTATGTTGTGTATGTAACTAAAAAATTTATATGATATGTATTTCATAATAAAATTATTGAACTAATTTGTAAATGGTTATATATATAATATTGGTTATCAACTAAATTCAAGATATTACTAATAAGATTTTATAAGATTTCAAACCAAATGTTTTATCTAAATCAAATTATCAACTTAAATATTATTAATGGGAACAAAATTTTAAAACCTACTTTTAAGCTCTTTCGAAGTTTATATTATTTGATGATTTGATGATGTGACTATTTAAATTCGATGTAAAGAAAAATAATACTAAACTTAAGTTAGACCATAAAATATGTGAAAATATAGGGAAAAAATATGAGAAATAAGATTAATATCTTCACTGATAATTTTATGTAATGTAGTTGTGAAGTCATAATGGTTGAAAAGGTAACAAATTAAAAAATTTCATTTTGTATCGTGTTTTATCTACTTATACAAGTTGAACTGTCACGATGATGAAATTGAATAACTTTTTAATATTTAATTTTTTTTTTTTTACAATCATCCTGTTTTCCGAAATAAATATGAATTGTTTGAATAAGTTTCTTAAATATATCAGAATAATTTTGAATAAATTTTTCATAGAAAAACAGAATAAATAAAATTATATTAAATTTTTATATAAGTTTACGTATTTTAGTTGTAAAAGTATAAAAGGAAGAGTTTTGCTTTTCATACTTTTAATTTTTTTTAGTTATAAAATTATAAATGAAGAGTTTTTTCTTAAAACTGAAGTGTACAGGTTGATTTTATTATTTTTTTTTAAATTATTTAGGGAGAAGTTTATGTTCATAAGGATTTAATAAATAAATTAACAAGTATACATATTTTTATATTAAAATTACATTATTATAGTATATGTGGACACAAATCTCTTCATACATATGTCATCACATAATACATCCTTTCACGTTTACAACTGAAGATATATGTCTTAACTTACGTTGTTCTAATTTTATTTATTATCATTATTGTTAAGATATATGTTCTTCTAATTGTATTTATTATTATATTATTATTATTATTATTTTTAGTTACAAGTATCTCATTGCAACTACATCTTCAATCTCATCATTAACCACAAGTATCTTCCTATAATTTAGTTATAAAAATAGTATCTCTATTCTATTTTGGTCTAGACATATCTTATTTCATCTTTGTATTTAGTTATAAAGATTCCATTATTTTTCCTAAACATTTCAACGACTTTTAAATTATATATATATATATATATATATATATATATATATAAAATTAAAAAAATTTTAATTTGTATAATAACAATTATATTTATAGAGAAATAATTAGATAATATTCATACGAAGTGAAAGAAAACATTCAAAATAATAAATTTAAATTACAAAATCGTTAATAATTTAAACTACCTTACATCTTAATAAAGATGTACATGAAACTCAATTTTAACAAAAAAAAATGAAGTTTTTAAGCATATTAAGAATATAAGAACTTTTCTTTCTTTTTTGTTTTACCGACCATGAATAAAGTATTAAATGATGAGTTAACAATTTTGTTTTCCTTTTTACATATGATAGATCAACGTTATGTATCACCTCAAAAAAACAGATATATTAACACATCTTTTTACAGAAGATATATCACCTCAAAAAAACTTTTAAATGAATTATTATCTGAGTTTTAAGATTTCTAACTTTCAAAGAAAATTAAATATTAAATTAATTTTAAAAATTAGAAAACTTAAGACATTAGTGTAACAAAAAAAAATAATCCACGGTAATATAAATTCAATAAAGGAATTCTACAAAATATAAAATATTTTAAAATACAACTTATAAAAACATATATATATATATATATATATATATATATATATATATATATATATATAATTCTTTCAGTTTCCTTTTTTTTTCTTCGAAAGTCATTAAAAAATGTTAAAAAAGTATGATATTTCTTTTAATTCTTTTCTTATAAAATTTATGAACTATTATAAAATTAAAATTAAGAATACTACAAATAAACCGCTGGCATAAAAGATGTAATAGCATGATTATCCTTCTTATTTTTGTGATATAAAGAAGTTTTTAATTAAATATATAAACTGCCTAGTGTTATTTTAAAATTTTAATTTTTAATTCAAAAGTTAAATTGAAATTTAAATTTTAAATTTGAAAGTATCATATTTTTGTGTACATTTATAATTTTCTTTTTAATAATTAATTGTGTTGAACTAAAAGTTAATTATAGAAACAATATACTATTATTAATTAAAATAAAACAATCTCAAATGTAATTGTCTAATTATATATTAATAAATTAATTAATATTATTATTTTAAAATGTTTGTGGGATATTTACAATTTTAACCTTCAAAGTTGTTTTAATATTAAAATTGAGTAAAAAAATAAATAAAGCAAATATATTTTGGTAATTTTTTTAACTTAAAAAAATGGAAGAGAAAGGAGAAATTAGATTTTGGCCAAAAGTTCTTTTTGCTTAACATTTAGTTTTCAAGGAATCTATTATATAATGTATTTGTAGAGTAAATACTGTAATATGTTTATTTAATAATGAATTGTCATACAATAAAATTGTTATTTCTTTTATAAAAAAGAGTAAAAAACATATCTTTAGATTAATAATGTGTCAAATTTAAAATATTTATAGAATTTCCCTTTTTTATAAAATTATGCTAGACCTTTTTCTTTTTTTTTTTTTTCCAAAATGAGTTTAATTAAACTTTTCTAGAGGATTAAAAAGTTACACCAAACACTACATCAAATAGGCTTATTAAGTTAACAGAACCTTAATGTAGCAAAACCTCAAAACAGTAACTTCATAAATATATAACAGAATAAAGTAATACAATAAAGCCGGATAATTAAATCAAAAGACACATTTGACAATACCAGCCACTGTTCTTGATACGCAGGAAGAAGGTCCCAATCAGAAGGTAGCCTACTAGTCATGACAATACATAGCCAGCATTTTTTATGCCAATAAAGTCTTATTCGGAAATAACAAAACAAATTTTATCATGGACAAAACTTAGAGTCAGTACTTTACATGTTAGTGTTGTTCTCCAATCAAAATTGATGTTTTACTTCACTAATCTAAGCAGGAAAAGTTAGCACTAAATGTTGGTGGTGCTGGTATAGAAATGAAACTCAAACTTAGAATAGAGAATCGAACCAAAAATACCTAAGGTCTACGTCTTGCCATTATTATATAGCAGTTCACTGTTCTATTTTATACTATCTTTGTTATAACAAGGCTATCTCTCCATAACACATATCAAGAGTAGATCCCTTCATAACTCAAGGACATGGCATGACAAATTTCTTGATTCAGTTACACTGGGGTGGGTTTCCAGTGATTCATTTTGTTTTGTAATCAGCATCAATCAAACTATCACCGGCATGAATCAAATAAAACAGATAAATGATTATATGTTAATACAGTTACTCATAGAACTATGGCACCCAAATAATATCAGATCCGTCTACAGTCCTACTGCAGTGGAACACTACTTCTACAGCAATACATCATACTGATTATGTACTTTCAAAACTGAGCTTCAAAGGGGAAGAAGAAAAGAAAACCTTCAATCAGAAACCATCCCTTCAATCGGATCTTCTGTGAAGCCTCCTCAACCAAACTCACTAGCAAAATGTCGCTTCACACTCATTGATGAGCAAATTGCCAATATTCAGAGTATACTTTCAGCCTTTTTCCAGACATTGCTTAGGACTTTAAAGACTCGGCCAAAATCTTCAGTTCTTGATTTCTTATCAGGGGGCTGAAATTTAAATGACAATTTTCTTCAGACCACAAGTGACATCTAACCCATTTTTGTTGTTTTAAACATTTTATCCACAGCTTACACTCTAGGATGCACTGGTGCCAAAAAAATGTTGTCCTGCACCTTGAGTGTTCCCTAATTACTTCAATTTTTGTCTAGTTTGATGTCCAATAAGTAACTATACATGGACACTGAATCCAAAGTTACTCGGATATACAGCTGAAGAGAATTAATTTAGCATCATTCAACACGAAACATTACACATGTAACTTAAAATATTAGATCTTCAAATTATCTTCCCTCAACTCCTTGCCTGTGTGCATGAAACCTGAAGCAATGGTGTGACTCCAAATAGGGACCAGGTATCAATATTCCTACAATCTTCTGGTCGATCAGGTTTGCAACATTTGGATCTTGCCGATTTAATTAAGCATCTTTCAATGTGAGATGAGACAACGCACATTTGGATTGAAATAGTATATCCTGAAATTATCCATATGCAACCCATATTACAAATCTTCAGGGACAACACATTGAGTCTACAGCTCAGAAACTCAATATAATCATCAGCTGTCGAAGAGTGTTTGGAACTTCACTCGCTTTTTAACACTACGCATTCGATCATACCCAATACCAATCTTGCTATGCATTAACTTAATCGCCAAATCCGCATTCCCAGCCTTCCTCAAGGCATTGATCAGCACAGTCCGAACCTTTCCTGGTATTTCCCTGCCCCTATCCACAATCCCATCAGCCAACTTGCAAGCCTCTTTCACACGGCCAGCCTTGCACAGCACACCAATCATGTCCTCATACGCTCTCTCCAGAACAATCCCCATCGGAGCAAGCTCATCCAACACCCTGCAAGCCCTTGCAACCTTGCCTGAAAGACACAGCCCAATTGAAAGAGCCCTGAAACACGCCGCATTCGGCGTGACACCTTTGTCGATCATCTCCTCCCACAGCTTCAGCGCTTCCTCGTTCCTCCTCTCCTTGAAGAGCTCACTAATAAGTATAGTAAACGTATACACCGTCTGCTCACACCCCTCTTGCTCCATCCTCTTAAACAACATCAGAGCCTCATCAACCCTCCCACTCTTGCACAAACCATCCATGAGAGCATTGTAACAATACGAATCCGGCAGACACCCCTCTTCTGCCATCTCCTCAAACAGCCTCTCCGCCTCATCCACCCTCCCAACCTTCCCAAGCCCATCAATCAAACTCGAATAAAACACAGCATTCACAGCCACACCATTACCCTTGCAAAACCTAAGATAACCCATGGCCTCCTCCACTTTCCCACTCTTGCACAAACCACCCACAACAGCCCCATAAGTAACCTCATCAGGCTCAACTCCATCCACCTTCATCCTCTCCAAAAACGAGAGCGCCATATCCATGTCCCCGCTCTTGGCATAACCATCAATTATTGCAGTATAAACAGCCTTGTGAGCTACACAACCTTTCTTAACCATACTCTCAAACACAGAACAACCCTCCACAAGCTTTCCCTGCTTACACAACCCACATATTGTTAAACTATAAGCGTGAGAAGGGATTTTCGTTACCAACACTTCATCCTCCTCCATCTCATGGTAGAGCCTCACACACGAATCCATGTCACCCTCATTGTAACACGCCTGCATAAGGGTCATGTACGTGACCTCATCGGGTGGCACGTTTTGAGCCTCCATTTCGCGGAGCGTGGCCAAAGCGTTCCGCGTTCGCCCGACCTTGCAGTAGCCTTTGACGAGGGTGTTGTAACTGACGACGTCGGGTTTGGGCGAGGCGCCTTCCTGCATTGATCTGAACACGCGCTCGGCGGAGTCGACGAGGGAGGCGTTGACGAGGGCGTTGAGGAGGGAGTTGAGGAGGTGGAGGGAGGGAAGGAGGTTGTTGGCCTTCATGGCGCGGAAGAGCCAGAGGAGGTCGTGGACGAGGCCGGCGGCGGCGAGGGTTTTGGCGAGGGAGTGGGCGGCGGGGAGGGTGATGGGGAAGTTGGCGCGGCGGAGGGCGGAGAGGGCGGGGGGGAGGGAGGAGGGGGGAAGGAGGTGGAGGAGGGAGACGTGGCAGTCGAGGGAGTGGGAGTAGTTGGGCTGTGTGGCGGCCCAGGAGAAGAAGCGCGTGGCGGTGAGGTGGTCGGAGAGGGAGCGGAGGGTGTGGGAGACGAAGAAGGGGGAGAGTGTGATGAGGTATTGGCGGCAGAAGGAGTCGAGGTCGGACTCCATGGAGGGGGAGCCGTCGAGGAGGGAGAGGATTTGAGGGACCCACGGAGAGGTTTGAGGGGAGGAAACGACGTCGGAGAGGTTGCAGAAGGGTTCCACCACCTCGCGCGGCGGAGGGAGGGGTGCGCTGAACGAGCGTCGTGCATTGTGGCAGCGCAAAGGGTAAACTCGTTTGAGCAGCGTAAGGTGTGCTCTTCTCATCACTCTACTCTTTTGTCGTGAATAGGGATTTTTCCAATTTTCCCAAAGAAAAAGCTGCGTTTTTTTTCCCTTGTTAAGTGTTTGTTAATTAGGTTCTTCACACATGATACTTCTGATCTTTGATCTCTATCGTTGGAAACATTCTGATTTTTACTTTTTAAATATTAGATATCGAATTGTCTTATAAAGACAATATTTTTTATAAATCGAATTAATGTTGATATTAACACTTATGGAAGAATTCTCAAAGAAAATTGGTTGAATTTAAAACATTGCATCAACTCCATGTCTACCGGAAAGAGATCTGTAAAACGCCTTTGAAGAGTGTCTCTGCAAGGATCGAAGATGACTGACCAATGTCTTCCTCCTTTGCTTACATCTACCCTTGTCATTTTTGCTTAGGGGAGGGTGTATTTTGCAAGAAACTGCAACCCTCAGATGAGAGTTAGATATAATAATAAATGTGTAATCAAGAATAATACATATTTTAGAATATTATCTTTATTTTATAACACCTTAATGGATTTTTATGTGAATAACGATAGGTTAAGTGTCCAACTTATTCCAATACGTGATTAGTGTTTAATTATTTAATTGCTTACCTAACCAGCGTTTACGTTAAGACCTTTGTTTGACCAATCTCAGTTCATGAAAAATATATTAACTCTCAAACTTCTGGTGTTAAGAATTTAAGTGATGCAATATTTAAGAGAATGAGAGCATCTTGATCAATTAAAGCGATGTTGAAAAAGAAAAATTTCATAGAAAAGTGAGAAGCGAAGAAGTTTGTGAAAACATATTTCATGTTGTTTTAAATTGGTAACTCACCAAAATCTAAGGAACAAAGTTAAAAAAAAAATAGAAAATAGATTAAAGAAAGAGTATTTAAAACATGTAGAGACTCACAAAGCATAAGTATAAAAATTTTATCACTTGAAAAAAAAAATTAAAGTAACAATAGAATACTTTCAAGACTCTTTCGATTAAGGGAATGGACTTGAGATGGTGGATTTAAGAATAAAACATCTCGAAAATTAAGTTCTTGGAATGAATGGATGTATAATAAAAAACAATGAAAGTTTATAAAAATTTGTTAGTGATGTGATTAGTGTAGTTAATAAAATAATTTTAATGGATGAAATTATAATTAAAATTAATATAATTAATTTATTAGTGTGATTGATATATTATTATTACTTTAATTGATGAAATCATAAAATTATCAATTATTTTAAAATTAAAATTAAAATAAAAAATTAAATTAATAATAATAATAATATTTTAAAAATTTATTTGGATTAATATTATAGTTTTAATTTTATTATTATTACTTTTATTATTTGGATTATTTATTAATAATTTTTATCTTTATTATTATTATATAAATTTACTAATTTTATTATTGTTTCAATAATAATTATTATTGCTATATTATATTTATTTAATTATATGATAAATAAAAAAATTTAACAAATTAAAAATAAAAGTTAATTACATGAAAAAAAATTGAAAAAAATGGTTAACTTTTTTCACAAATCTTCAAGTCTATGCAAAGAAAGAAACGTGTAAATATTTCACTTAGTTTTGCATTTTTAATTATTATTTTATTTTTTGATTTTTTTCACTTTTACTCTAAATATTCGCTTCGTGTCTTTCTTTGCAAACCGGTCTTTAGAAGTAAACAGACTGTTAAAGTTGTCTCATAAAAGTAAATTTTATTCAATCTTTAAAAGTAACTTTAATTAGAGGCTTGATACTTATCTATACAAGGAATGTCACTAGCAAGGAGCATAAAGAGTCACCACCAATCTTGTATTTAGAAGAAAGAAATTCTTAGTGTGAACATAAGACTAATTAAGTCAATACTTCACTAATTTTATATTTAACAATTTTTTATAAAAGACTCTAGGCATCAAAATGAATTTTGACAACTCAGTTAGGCTGACATCTCAAAACCTATTAATCATGTGTTGTCACATGAAAAAGTATTATTAAGTTAAAACAAAAAGAACAAATAAAGAAAAACATGGAAAGTCACACTAAACTCATGCAAAAAATAACAAACTCCCTACAAACAAAATAAATGGAGTTGAAACCTATTATGAGGAAAGTTCAACCTAATACAATAGTCAAAATGGCACCCTTGACTTCAATAATGAGAGCATGTTGAATATCCAATAAAGCAAAAAAGCTACTCACATGTCCCTCATCCTGAAAATACCTTCACAAGTTGCAAAATCAGAAGCCCTTCTAGTAGCTCCATTAGTGTTGACTTTAATCTAACCAACTTTAAGAAAATGCCAAAAACTTGCACAAGATATACAACCTTTCTGGTTCTAGGGTTAATACTAAACTGTTTCAAAATAGAAAAATCTGAAATCTTGCTAGCTATATACTTTCTGGAAGTGTTACAAGAGGTCTAGATATAATCCTTAATAACATGTAAAGCAGTAGTATCTGTGCTAATAGTCTATTGAAATCTAGTAAAATTCTTCATCCTCTAGATCATCCATGAGGAAAAGGTAATGACTACAAGCTTAACCAGGCAAATAAGAGGACTACAAGGAGCTTTAATGAAAGTAATAAAGACAACAGCAGATAAGCCCATAAGATTAGGAAAAGTATTTCGAAGCCAAGTTCATATAAGGAAACAAGAGAACAATTTATCAATATCCTCAACTTGCAACATGCATAGAGGGCACAAAGAACAAAGTGAAACACCTCTTTTCTGAGCATCCAAATCAGTAAGCAAAAGCTTCCAAAACACCAAAGTCTTAATAGGGGAATAGAATTAGACCAAATATTTTACCTCAATCACAAGTAGAATGAGTAGAGAAGAAATTTTTGGTTACCTTCTGATTAAGAATATTGTTATCCTCAAGTTTTCAATTTAAGTTCTCCGTAAGATCAATGATAGCCAAATGGCAAAGTCTGAAGTTGAGATTGTTGCAGCAAAGATTTTGAGACAAATTCCAAGAGGAACCATTCTAACCCTCAACCACATTAGATGTGAGTAATCCTTTCTTGAGAAGTCATATCTACCAAACGAGAAATGCATTTGGAAGAACTCCAAAGATCATTCTAGAAATTTACTCTATCACTTGACCAACTGTCTAGAAAGTATTCTTCAAAATGTTATAAAAATGTTTGATCCTGGACCAAATAGAAGAAAATTGATGAGCACAAACCTTAACATATTTAGAGTGAAGGAATCTATCATGAATTAGACCAAACCAAGGTAGAAAAGTATATGCAAAATCCCATGCAAGTTAAAGAAGATAAGCCTTATTCTCAATCTACAAATCTAAGAGTTGCAAACCTTCATTCTGCTTAGGAGCACAAATAGACTTTCAACTCACAATATAACAAGGCTGGTTTTAAGAATATCACTGGTCTAAATAAAATTCCTGACCCATTTACTCACCTCTTTTAACAGGTTAATTGGTCATTTATAAATTTCAAAACTGTAGGACATAATAGTAAAGATAACATAGTTAATAAATTGCACATGTGCCATCATACTAAGGCACTTACCTTTTTAAAAAGCAAGCTTACTCTTGGTTTTATTTGCTAAAAGTTGAAAAAATCACCTCTTAGAAAGACTAGAGAATATAGGAACACCCAGGTAAGTAAAAGAAATAATGCCTATGTGACATCCAAGAATTCTACAAATATTATTATTAAAAGAAATAGATTCGTCAGTAGTAAAAAAGAGACTTTTAGAAGAGTCCATCCGCTAGTCTGAGATAAAATCGTAAACATGCAAGAACTCCATAATATTGGTCAAAGTTTCCTTTTGGCCCTGCAAAAAACAAAAATGTCATCATCATAAAGGACACAGGTAGGAAAATCCTTACCCTTAGGACCAATCATAAGAAGAATCTTATAAAAAGAAGCTAACTGAGAAATCTCTCTACTAAGCACTTCTTCAACTAAATAGAAAAATGGAGACGATAGAGGGTCTCCTTGATGGACACCCCTCCCACAATTAAAATAGCCAACCATATTACCATTGATCTTGATCAAAAGAAAAACAAATTGCAAGATAACATGGATCCAATTGATAAAAGTGGGGTGAAAATCAAAATGATGTAGTACCTATAGCAAAAAATCTCAATTAGAGGTGTCAAAAGCTTTACTAATATCAATCTTAATAGCAACATTACCATCTTTTAGTCTTTTTATACAACATGTTAACAATATCGGAAGTAATACGATACAACCCTTAATTTAGCACCCTCTAATGAAGCCATTTTGATTATGAGAAATCATTCTGTTGCTAACAATACCAGGCCTATTAACCAAAAATTTGGAAATAACCTTAAATCTGTAGTTGGCAACGACAATGAGCCTGAAGTCCTTGATAACAACAACACCTTGTACCTTAGGAATGAGAAAAATAATATTAGAATTCATTTTAGGGAGTATCTAGCTTTGAACAAATGACTACTTAATCGCAACACAAAGATCAGTAGATATAATATCCCAGCAACTAGGATAGAAAGATTCCCCAAAGTCATATGGACCAGGAGCACTATCCATATAAAAGCAAAAACAATAGACTTAATTTCCATATAATAAGGGGTTTTAGTCAACAAATCATTATCAGACTAGCTAACAATATGAGGTATATAATTAGAAATCATGGCACAAATTTGATCCTGAGTCATAACAAATGATTTTTCAGCATAAGATCTTTATATAAATTAAGAATAGAGTAAAATCAAATTAGGATCATCAGAAATAGAATCACCAACCAGAAGCCTATGAATACTATTAACATTACGCCTTCTCTCATTATAACATGAAAGAAGATAGTATTTCTATCACTATTAAAAAAACCAATTCATACGTGTCTTCTCCTTTCAAAAGACTGACAATCAAGAGATTTATTTAAACCTTTAGAAATAGACTTCTCTTGTGCTAGCAAATTGGAAATGTCATAAGAAGAAGGACAAGCAATATCAAGTTGAACGACAACAAAAATTTTTGTGATCTTTCATTGCTTTATGAATATTGCTAATGACATTCTTATTCGAATCCTTAAGTACCAGCTTAAGATGACACATTTTATTTTGAAACACCAACATGAGACATCCAACCAACATGATGATTTAACCAAAGGTAGCAAACCATCATGTTACAACCACGTATGAAAAGAAATCTGAAAGAAGAGGGTCTAGCAATAGCAGCATCATTAGACATACTAAGTAAAATAGGATGATGATCATAATTTCTCCCAGGAAGAATATAGTAATTGCAAGCTTTACAAAGATGAAGACAATCAAAATTGGCAAAAGTTTTGTCAAGTTTCCTATCCACTCCATGCACACCCAATCTACCATTAGTCCAAGTATAAAAGGAGTTAGTAAAAGGAAGAGATGGGAAGTTATTAGAGTTAACCCAATTATCGAACTCATTAGTAGAAACCTCTTTAGGAGGATTGCCTCCTTTGGACTCTTCAGCAAAAAACACAACATTAAAGTCCCCCAAAATGCACCAAGGACCTTGTAAATTACCAAACTTATTCCAAAAGGATCACCTTCTAACATGAAAAGATGAAGCATAAACCCCTACAAAATGAAGAGAAACACCATGTCAAAGCATGGAAACTGAAACAAACTGCATAGAAGAATGTAAAATTAAGAAAGAGACATCAGTATCACCTAGGCATCAAAGCTTGGCAACATTATTAATCGTATCACACATAGAAAGTAAATGAAAATTAAAACTGCAAAAGAACCTAACATAAACATCAGAGTAAACATTCATAGGCTCCATAATAAAAACAAGCTTAGGTTTATAAACTCTAAAAATATTTCTCAACATATTTTGAGAGGTTGGATTAGCCAAATGATAGAATTGATTTATATGATATGTTTGAACTATTTTTTATGACAAAATCAACTCTCTTCAAGCTTAAAATCACCTTAATGCAAAATTTTAGGTGATTTTTGTTGATAAATGATTCTGAGAGTCAGAAAATAAATTTAATTGCTAATTTTTATTATGTTAGCTTAAAAATGAATAGATGATAAATTAACCTTAACATTTTACGTAGACCTCATTCATTTAACATCTAAGTAGAATTAGATGATAATTGTTTATTCCTTTTATTCTCAAATGATTTTTTCATCTATCAAACTTTATACGAAAGAAACATGTATTTAATACAATTACTTTTTCAAGTTATGTTAATAATCTTAAAGGATAAATATTTTTTATTCTGCAAACTTTTAAGATGAAATAATATAAGAGGAAAATTTTATAAACTCTTTAAGTCATTTGTATAAAATTTATAAAATTTGTAGTTGGACATCACACTATCCCTAACCTTAAACCCTAATCACAAATCCTATCTCCTAACCTTAAACCCTAATCACAAATCCTATGTTACTAATTACATTTAATCATAAATATCTATCTTAATACAAATTACATACAATTCTCAATAAATTACAATCCTAAATATTTGTCAATCCCAAATATCTATGATATCATACATTAATTTAGACTTATAAATTCAATTCAAAATTTTTAAATAATTACGTCATATTAAAATCCTATATTACTAATTATATTTAATTGTAAAATTTTTTATTACATTATAAATTAAATGAATTACAAAATAAAATAAAATCCTAATTTTATAAAATTCCTAAACATATTCAAATTCTAACTTCATAATTATAATTCAACTCATAAAAAAATATAGAACATTAAAATATTAACAAATTTAAACTTCTATTTAATATTTAATATTTAAGGTATCATATGAATTCTTGAAGTTGTGAAGAATGAATAAGCAAGAACACCAACTACAAGAATAAGATCACGCGAATAACAACACCACACAAATGTTCCTTCAATCGTTTACTTATAATTACACAACCATGTGCTGGATTTTAGACCAAATCAAAACAATAAAATCCATAAAAGACGTAACTCAAGATGTGAACCTTCTACACCAAGCTCAGCTATTGAAACAAAAAGCCACAACTTGCACTTCCTTCACCACTACGTAAAAAGCTTAACCACACCACCAAAATCACCAAACCAGCAAAGTCACCACAGGAAGACCACTGTCTACCTGCACTCCATATAACAAAACCATGTTTAAAAATTACCAAAACTCCATATTGAATGCAAATCAAACACCATAGGAGCACATAAACGATTAAACATATACAACCATAATCGACTATCCCTATATTTTAAACCTTAATTAATTACATGCATGTCATAACCGATTATCCATATATTTATCTCACATAATCTATTAGATCAACAGTTATAATCAATTACCAATTCATTTTTTCACACAAAATTGATTATGCTCATACCTGACCAACAATTGACGTCACTACCACCTTCCTCGACCACCACAGATGCCTGTACACTACCTACTTCACCAACGAAGTTCAACAAACGAGTTATAAGAAGAAGAACAACTACAACACTTGACAAAGAACAACAATATATGCAATGACTTCACCAAAAAGAACACAAAGTTTACCAACCAACACAAGAGCACAACTCCAACAACACATAAATTCAAGTTTTGTAGGTGAAGCTATTATGCATTCACTGCGTTTTAATAGAGAATTTAAAGCCACCCACAATCAAACGATTCATGTGTGCAAGTTAGGAATCTTGCATGCATACAAGTGTGCCAACCATATTTGTCAAACTGAGAGTGAGAATAATTGTATAATTTCAAACGGTGTTAGCAGACTTTCTCACAATTTCTTCACACTCTCGTGATAATGACCCAAGTTCATCCTCTCCATTTCCACACCAACAAATCAGCTCAAGTCGATGAATACAAACAAAGTTAACCCTTACTTTTCTTTCCAAAGAAGTAATCCAACCACATAAGTTAGGAGAGTATAAAAGTCGACTAATATTATCATTCTTCTATAATCTTTTTCTTCTTTTGTAAAAAATTAGTTTTGTACATTATTAAGGATTATTCATAATGAAAATACATGTGCATGTTTATGTGTATTCTTTAAATTTTTATTATGTAATATATATATATATATATATATATATATATATATATATATTATATAATTAATTTTATAATTTTTTCTCTTATGAATAATTAATTAAAAAAATAAAAATAAAAATTTCAAAACATATATACTTTTGCAAAAGAATTAAATAATTATATAGTCATTATTTTTAAATAAAAATTTATTTAATTATCTTGAAATAAATAAAATTTATTTAATTATTTATTTTATTAAATAAATAAATGAATAAACTATTTTTTTATTTATTAAAAAGTAAAATTATCCAATTAAAAAATGACACCAAACAAAGTTGATAAATAATGTATTCTCTTTAAGTAATAATATAACTTCATATTACAAACAATTAAAAAATACTATATATATATATATATATATATATATATATATATATATATATATATATATAACAGTATACGAAATGGATACACGTCTTTTGTGTACACAGTGTCTTAGAATTTTACTTTTTATGTAACTTTTTTAATTTAAACAACTACTCACAATAAAAAATTACTTATATAATATAAAGTACAAAAAATATTATTTTTATAATTACTTTTAATAAAAATTTATAATTTAATAATATATTTTTATTTCAATAATTACGATAAATTATTTTTGTCAAAAGGAAAAAATGAACCCACGTATATACACACATTTTCACCTTTGCCCTTACTCTTCTTTTCTTGTTTTAGGGGATTTTCAAAGCGCACAGCGTTTGGTTCCCGTTTCAAATTTTCGCGCTAAAATTCATCTTCCATTCTTCTCTGAAATTCAACGTTTCTCTTGTTCCTTCTTCAATTTCTCGATCAATCCTGTTAGGTACTGCGCTCTTTAACCACTGCAATCGTTTTTGCTATTACACGTTCTTTCTTGACGGAAAAGAAAGTTCTGGAGGATTTCTATATAAAGCTTGAGTTTGCGAAAATTTTGAAAAACAAAAGATAAGCTGAACTTTTCACGCGGTTCATAAAGTCACGGATTTGGTTCTGCTGGCTGTTTCAGTCACGTTTATCTATTTAATGGAATTTAGTTTAAGTTATTTCATTATTTGCATTTGGAATTCTGATTCTGGGAGTTAGCGTGTAACTGAAACTTCTTTTATGCTACCAATTATGAATGAAAAATATGATGCATAGTCAATTGAGTTGTTGATGTGATTGTTTTGCTTATTTACCTTTATTTCTAGGTCATTTAATCCTTTTATGCTCCCCATTTATCTGTGAATTTTACAGTAATTGATGAAAGATTTGTTGATGATGCAAAGGTGTGTGGTCATTGGATTTTTCGGTGTTGTTCTCTCTTTTTCCTCACTTTTGATGGTGGAGCATAAGCATTATGAAGTCATTTTTGTCATTACTCACCATTCAAGTTTCCATCTTCCTTCGTGAAATTGCAATTATATAACGAGTTATAAAACTTTATTGGAAGTTGAAGGTGCTGATTAGAAGACAGTCATTTGTTGTTTTGTGATTTATTCAGAAAGAAAGTGACAAATAAGTCAAATGAGAAAGTGAGTGCAGCTGTTAGCAGTCTGTGTGTGAATGGTTTAGTGTGTGGGAACAGAGGAGGGGTTAATATTTAGTCAGTTAGGAGCTAGGACTGTGAATTAGAATTAGTAAGGTTTTCAAGTATGCTTCTGAAATTCTAAACACAATCCTTTGTTTGTAAGATCTTTGTTAGACATGCATCAGGTAATGAACTGAAATCATCGTTGAAAATTTTCTGCCGTGTATGATTTCAAATATTTATTTTTTATGGATAAGTAGTTTGTTATTTGCTTAATGTATAATGTATCAATGTTTATGTCTGCAAGTGTTCTCGAGGATGCATTCTCGCATTCTAACTTAAAGTTGCCCTACTATTTGATGGTACATTTTCCTATCGACCTACTCAAAGTCCAACTTCTGTGTTCAACTTGTTATTTTTAATTAATAAACTGGTAGCTTCTTCAGTTGTAGGACGTTTGCATTGATATTATTGTTATCATATAATAGTTATTATGTTTTGGTAGATTACGCTTGCCGTTTGAGCACTTATTCTAGCTCCTTTTCCTTTGTCCGCTTTAAGTAAAGCCTGGTCTTATTATTAATCCATGAAGAAGCCTGATGTACTGTTTTGTCTTGCAGATTTTTATAATTCGACCGTTAGACATGTATGGTTAATATCCGACGGCTGAAATGAGATGCAATGCATGCTGGCGAGAAATAGAAGGGCGAGCCATTTCCACAACTTGTGGTCACCTATTATGTATCCACATACAAACAGTTTTGACCTTGTGTTCCTCCTTTTTAGTAAAATATGATCAACTTAGTTCATATCAAATTAGGTTGAATTTCTGCATGTTTTATCATTGAAATCGTTATTAGGTTTATTTATGTGGTTTCCTTAACACTGTTAAAAGGCACAGATGATGCCAATAAGATATTAAGCAATGACGGAGCATGTCCTATTTGTGATCAAGTCCTTTCTAAGAGGTATGAATATGATAGGTATCGGTTTAATTATACATGTGATTTCGTTCCTTACCTAAAGTAATACTGATTATAACGGTCAATTAATGGAAAGAATCATCCCTCAGCTATATATACTTTAAGCTTCATGGAAATAATGCTTGATTATAGGAGTTGTGCTGATTATTTAATTTTGTTCTACATTATGTGCTGTCAATTTTAAGTTTCATGGAAATAATGCTGATGTAAGCGGTCATTTGGTAGCGATAATATCCCCTCAACAATTAGTACCATAATTGTGCGGAAATTTGATGCTTTGTCTTCATTTTTAGATTTTGAGCTGTCAATTTTAAGCCTCATGGATGACGTGTTGTTGTCTAAGTTATATGTTTCTCCTCTTGTCAGTCTCATGAAACCTGTGGATGTCAATCCCAATGATGAATGGGTCAATGTAAGTAAATATTCTCATGTGCAATACTAACTACGTATTACATAAACCTAAGATACTCAGTAATTTGCTGAATTTCACAATCTTATCTCTTCCTTTTCTTTAGCTTTGTCGCCAATTATTGTGATGTTTTATGTTGCAGATGGCCATGGCAGGAGTATCTCCACAGATATGTATCCTTTACGTCTATTGTTTAGAGGTAGAACTGCGTAGAAATAGAATACTAAGGTTATATGTTATATCCCCTGGACTATCTAGCAGTCTGATTGTTATAAATGAAGTGCATATTCTGAAATTGAAGAAATTAAGAGGGTACATTGGACCTTGCATGTTTCCTGAGCCAATTTAGTAATGAAGAGTGCATATAGAAGTGTGATGTTCTACATTGGGCAAAAAGAACTGGAAATGCAGTTTAAGATGAACAAGATTGTTGCTCAATGCCGCCAGAAATGTGAGATGATGCAAGAGAAGTTTACAGAAAAACTAGAGCAGGTGCATACTGCTTACCAAAAGATGGCCAAGAAGTGTCAGATTATGCAACAGGAAATTGAGAGCTTAACCAAGGACAATCAAGAACTTCAGGAAAAATTTGCTGAAAAATCCAGGTCAGTGTCGATTGCATTTCCTCTTTCTACAAAATTATATGTCGTTATTAATTCGCTAAATCAATTTCAATTTCAGGCAGAAGAGAAAATTGGATGAAATGTATGACCAGCTGAGGAATGAATTTGACTCAGTGAAGCGATCTGCCATACAGCCTGCAAACAACTTTTATTCCAGAAATGAGCACGATTTGTTCTCTAACCCGCCGAACATAATTGATGACAGAGATATTGGCAGAAAAGGTAACCCTTTACTTTCAATAGTCAGAGGATACTTCTTTTCAGTGTCAATAGAAATTAGAAAGCTTTTTGTGTTACGTTCAAGTTTCAAATAACTATAAAACCAAATGAAGTATGATTTATTTAGTGTTTGTTTGATTAAACTTGTCTATCAGTACAAGGAGCCGAAATTAAACAGTTTCTCCATGAACTAAGTCAAATAGAAAATTCATTTTAAAAAATTAATATAAGAAACTTATACAAAACTAACTTAGATAAGTTAATTTTAATTTATGAAGAAATTTATTTTGTCTTTCCTTTTTATTTTCTTGTAATTGAAAACATACCCTTTAATAATGCAATGAATGCAATGAAAGCAATGAGGAAAATGACATCCAATTACTACTACAACCTCTGCCACCACAGTCATAACCCCATCATTGCGACTACCACCATTAACATCATTATTGTTGTAGATGGAGCAACAAAGAAAATGATGGTGATGATCATGGTGTTCATGGACTGTGTATGACCTTGTTTCTGCTTAGATGTTTCCAAAAGTAGAATAACTTATTTGCTGCAGGTGGGCCGGTATTCACTCCTGCCACTCCAGGACCAAGAGATGATGTCTGGCCAGCAAGACAGAATAGCAATAACTCCGGTCCCTTTGATCTCTCTGTTGTCTCACCGGCAAAACAAACGGCCATCGCAGGGGACGCTGGTAACAGAAGGGCTGGTGCTCATCCTGTTTTTGGACCTGGTGCTACTAATAACCCATCCATGACTTTGAGGAACATGATACTGTCTCCAATAAAGAGGCCTCAACTCTCACGTAACCGCCCTCAATTATTCACGTGAGGATCAAACTCAACTCTGCTAGTTTAGTTCTGTTGTACATTCTTAATATTGTTATATTTTGGTGTTTCAGATTGTAGGCACAAAGGAGGCTAACCTTCTGTAATACCAGTTAAGCGTTTTCCTTCGGTTCTGGCTTTACTTTTCTCTTTTCTTTTCTTCTTTTTTAATCCCTTGGTTGTTTTCCTTTGTCAGGAAAAAACGAATCTAGTGTTTGCACAAATCAATTCGTAGTCTGCACAATGTGCTATGATATTTTAAACTTCTCTTTCTAGTTCTGACCTTCAAACTCTTATAGATGAAGAGCTGCTAACATGGACAATTTATATATCATGTAAGTTCCCTAGCTTCAATCCGTAGATGCATATGTTCCCAGATGCGTATTATATAGTAATTGGAGGACACTAAAAATAGAATACCCTTAAAACTAAGTATGAAGCAAAGAATGAAAGCGGGAGTCTTGTTTTTTACCTTTCATTTTTGCCTCCGATTTTCATGGTTTAATAAACTATTGAAATTGAGAATTATTAGCATGGACATTTTGAGCTTTTAAAAAAAGCTATGTGTTCACATGGTGATAGAGACTTGTATGCCAGATGAAAATGTGAAATTGTTGCCGATCTATATCCTTGTTCAGCAGGCAAATTTTGTTTCCATTTATCAAAATTTATATTCCACCAGATCATCAGTGTGAATAGTATTATGTCGGAACCGATAATTATAATTGTTTTCTCCATTTTTTTGTTATAGGAAGTGGCATTGGAAGTGAAAGAGAAATTAATGGGTCGAGAGAACAAAAAATAGAAAACAAATGAGAGAAGAAAAGAATGAGAGAATTAGGTGACAAATAGAGAACAAAAAAGCTAATCGGATGAAGAGAGATGAGTTAAAAAAATAAGTGAAAATAAAGATTTTTTGGTTAAAAAAATAAAAAAAAAAACTATTTTATTAAGAGAAATAAAATAAAAGTTAATTTTTAAATTATTTAATTTTAAAAAATAAATTATTATTTATTAATAAAATATCGTATTATTTATTTATATTATTAGTGTATTATTATTATTATTTTTATAGTTCATTTTTTTGTTAAAATAATATTGTTTTGATTATTTATTATTATTATTATTTTATAAAGGAGCATGTAACACGTAAAAAAATAGCACAATTGAGAGAGAAATTGGGAAACATAATCAATTAAATTGCATAATTAATTATTATATTAGAAACCAAATTTCTGCCTTTTCTTCTTAAAACTGAGCGAAAAAATGGAAATTTTATTACTTTCTATAATTTTTTATCTCATTTTCATTTCTACCAAACTATTTTTTTTTTTAAATCAGATTCTATAATACAACGGAATATATTTTCATTCAAACAATTTGTAACTTGGACTAAGTGGGATTTTATTCTAAAATATATCCAAATTTCTTTCTCTATTAGTATTTGTGCTCTTTATTAGTTTTATAAAGTTGGTAAAGGTGATTTTCTTAATAAGTGTAGCTATTAACTAAAATTTAGAATTTGTTTGGTTATGTTGCACTTAGTCTTTAAGATTTTGGTGTCACCCTGTACTATAATATAATTATTTGGAATATAAGTGATTGCCACACAGAGAAAGCTACCTTAAACTGTCGTAGGATTTTATTTTTATTTTTTATTTTTTAAGCTTAGGACAGTATGAATGCTAGAATTGAAAGTCACATATTTGATTTGTATAAATATATTGAATTTGAAGTTTATATTGGCTTATAGGGGTTAGATGAGCGTTTATAGCTAAATTAGGTAAAATTATAGTTTTGTTTAGTCTATTTTAATTTTTTTGAAATATGTAGAGTGATTTATTGTGTTGAAACTAGTTATAGAAAACTACGTATAATTGTAAGTTTCATATAATTTACTCAATGAATTTCATCTTGATGGTCAACACTACTCTCAAACATAATCCATTTAGTGAATTGTAATATGCTCAGCAAAATTTTTCAAATTCGCTTAACGGATTGAAGTTCGTCTAACAAATTCAAACTTGAGATAATAAGTACAAATTTCTAATTGAATTGCTGAGGAGATTTGTCTTGCTTCACATTGTAATATTTAATAAAAAATATTAAAAATGATTACGGATGTATATGAATATGAAAAACTCATATCATACTTATGATTTAAATTATGTTTAATATGTTGAAATTGAAAGGGTTAAGTCACATACCAGTGATGGTATGTTAGCCATTGATTTTGTTTGTACCTATTATCTACAGACACTTATGGTTGATAAAGATCCTCATACTTCACTCATTGTCCAATTCATGTAAATTAAGATTTCAAGTGATAAGAACTTTAGGTAAAGTTCTTGCACTGCAACATTTGGAAATTGTGGACTTAGGTTTCAATGAACTTACATTGATCTTTAATCGTGTAAATTAAAGTATTGGATTCAGTCGGATGTTAGTTTCTAGAAGGACATGTTTCATTAGAGTCTTTGAGAAATCATTAGTATCTTATTCTTCATGTTATATCTATTTTTGTTTAAAATCATTGTAGATTTATAGATTGTGAAAATGGTCCAAGTAGAATCTATTTAATAAATGAGATATTTGTTGAAGCACGTTGAGATGATTGAGTACTTATATAAAATTTTATATTAATTCTTATTTTTCAATAGCTTATCATTCTTTTTGTCTATGATATATAATCCTTTACTACGATTACACTTGATACTTGAGCAAAATATATTTCAAGTTTAAGAGACAACTCTAGGTGATTGCCGATGTTTATTTTAAATTTGTTACATGTGTACATTTCATTTTGAGATACTTTTGTTGTGTAAACCTATTTTGGATAACGTGCATAATGTAGTACATGGACAACTATATAATTAGGGATGTTGCATTAATTGTAGGAGAATAGGTTGAGCCTTGGAAAAACTTAAAAGGGATAAGTTTATTGTGTTAATTATGCCCAATGTTCTCTATTAGGTTGAATGTTTGGTAATTTAATTATAATTTGGAAATTTTTATTTATTTGTAATTGGATATTTGTTTTTGAATGAATACAAAAAATATTAAGAAAGAGATGTTTTTTTTTTATAAAGTGGTTCATGTGCATACTTTGGATTGAGCCAATGATTTCTTTATCTTAGTTCAAAATCTAACTTAGGGCATTAGAGTATATTTTGTGTGGTTATTCGTATTGTTGTTATGTCACTTTATGCTAGATAATGTTTAATGCTAAAGTGATACGTTTCTTCATGTTCAGTGTTTGTGTGTATGTTTGTTTAGCCTAGTTAAAGAAATTAGTTAAACTTTTCTATATGATTTTTTTATATGATTTCTTTATGTTCTTATAAATGTCGTGTACACCACCTAAAACTCGTTCTCTTTCAACAAACATGCCCATATTGCTCTAATCATTGAGAAGATGGTTATCATTTTACAATAGTAAAGATCACTTTGACATAACACCCTCAAGTTATTTTATACCAATTAGAGGCTACCAAGATAGCAACAGAGACATCTGATAACATTTATTTTTATCATGTTAGTTGTTTACGGACATTGTGCCATGGATTAAGTTGTATCATTATTTGTTACATCTGCATTGTGAGCACCATAACTGATTCTTGACAACGAAACACTTATTTTTTCTAGAGATTGATTTGAGCAGTTGCATGCATGAGTGATATCTAAAGTTATTGTGTAAATTTGTTTGAGTTGTTATATTGTTGCTGAGTAGTGTCTATCTATGTCAAGTTACCTTTGCTTGAAGATAAGTAAGGTTTTAAGTTTGGTAGATTTTGATAACATTTATTTTTATCATATTTTAAAGCCAATTTATAAGATGAAATTTACTGGAACCTGCTTATTTCTTTATTTTATTATGTTTATGTTAATAATTGATTACTGGAGTCTAAGAATGAAAAGTTACACCAAGTCCTCTTATTTTGCCTAAAAAGTTGAACACGAAACATTGGATTTAGAAGAATAGGATTGGAACCTTGAAGGAGGATATAGAAGAGGAAGTTGACATAGGGATGCTTAGCCCAGTGCCAGAAAATTGAGCCCAATAACACAAAAGTTGAAAGCACAAACGTCAAATTGCACCCAACGCCACTAAAGTTAAGTCGAAGGCCAGTTGGGCTGAGTGCCTCTGTAGTAAATCGAGCCCGACGTCACTAAAGTTTGGTTGTATTAGGAGTTTTGTGGGATTATGTCGTAGGAGATTCATTGAGGGCTTAACCAAAATAGTAGCCCCTTAGACCCAACTGACTCGAAACAGATAATCCATTTGCCTATATGAGTAGTGAGAAGGCCTTTGTTAAGTTGAAGAAGATGTTGACTAGTAACATTGATAACAACAATTCTTGAAACAATTAATCCTTTTGAATCTTTTTTTTATGCTTCCCACCAGGGATTGAGACATGTTCTAATGTAGGAGAAGAAAATTATTACTTATGCATCTTGCCATTTGAAAGTGCATGAGAGAAATTGGCCAACTGATGACTTAAAGTCTAGAACAATTGTCTTTGCATTGAAAATATGAAGACATTACCTTTATGTTGCCAATTTTGATGTGTTTAGTGATCATAAAAGCCAAATGTATTTGTTTGGTCAAAGGAGGGACGAGGTTCGTAAAATATTATGATTTCAATTGATATATCATCTTGAGAAAGCAAACATAATTATGGATGCCTTGAGTATATAGAAGATTCTACCTTAATGGTCAGAGTTAGAGTTGATTGAAGACTTTGATAGCTTAAATTTGGGAGTTACAATATCTTCTGACTACATTCTTTGTAACATGTTTGTTATAAATAATGAATTTTCAATATGCTAAGGATAAATAGTGGACAAACCCTAGCTTGAAGTTGTTAGGTAATGATCAAACTAAGGATTTCTCTTTGGGATCAAATCACATTTCGAGCTTTCGAAACATAATATGTGTGCTAGTTGAAACATATGATAATATTAGAAGTTCATAGTAATAGGCTCAATTTACATCTTGGTATGACAAAAATGTATCGGGATTTCAAAAAGTCTTCTTCATGGCTTAACATGAAGAGAGATGTAGCCAAGCATGTAACTACTTGCTTAACTTGTCCGAAGTCTATGGTTGAGCATTAGGAACCTAGAGGCATGCTGCATAAATTGGGCATCCCTATGCGAAATTGGGATAGTATATCGATGAATTTTGTCACCCATTACCTACATAGCATAATATCAAATAGATATGCCTATTTAATTTAGATTTTGGATGAAGCTTTAGGACACCTAGGGAATTAGACCCTGACTCATTTCAACTTATCATCCACATACTAATGAACAATTAGAGAGAATAATTTATTCATTAGAAGTTTTGTTGAGAACATCAGACCATTTGAGTAATTAGGATGAGGTTTTACCGCTAATTGAATTCACATACAACAATAACTACCAAGGAAGTTTGGAATGACACCTTTTGAAGCTTTGTATAGTAGCAAGTGCAACTCCTTTATGTTGGTTTCAAGATGGGAAAGTTTATTGATTGGACTTTAGTTGTAACAACAAACTACTGAGAAGGTTGGTGTGATTCAAGAAAAAGACTAAAGACTTCCTTTGGCTAACAAAATCTATCTACTATATCATGTGAGAATATTATTGGAGTTCTCTACTGGTGATTATGTATTTAACAAAGTTACATTGTTCATTGGTGTAGGAAGGGCTATCAAATAAAGAAAGTTAACTTTAAAGTTTGTAAGACCTCATCAGATTCTCAGGAGGATATGTCTTTTAGCTTATTAACTTTCCTTACCTCCTCTCCTAACCAAATCCATAATGTCTTCCATGTGTAGCAACTTAGAAAGTATGTGTAGATTCCAAAGCACATTCCGAAACCTAATGTTGTACAAGTGAATGATATTTTGTCATTTAAAGTCAAATTTATCAACATTATAGGTTATCATGTGAATTATAGGAATATAAACATATTGCTTTGAGATCTCAAGTATGGTGATTCTACATGAAGATGAAAGAGAATTTTTAACGACAAAATTTTTTATTCATTGGGGATAATATAAAATCATGACTTGTCCAAGATAATTTTTGTACGAACAATTTCTAATTTGAAGTAAAAGTAGTTTTACTATAAAATATATATAAATTTATTCTTTTGTTAATATTTATACTCTTTATTGATTTTGTCAAATTGATAAAAGTAATTATCTCAACTAGTTTAACTCTTAACTAAAATTTTAAATTTGTTTAGTTATGTTTCACTACGTCCCTAAGAACTTGGTGTCACCCTATTCTTTTATAGCAATAACTTGGATTGTAAGTAACTATCATATAAGGAAAATTATCTTATATGTATTAGTATTGTCGATATAGCTTATAATTGTATGGATGTTTAAATTGAAAGTAACTTATTGAATTTGAACTTGAAATTGGCTTAGAAGGATTGAAAGACAAATATAGCTAAATTGGATAAAGATATGCTTTTGTTGAATAAAAACTTAGTTTTAAACTTGTTTGGGTACGTAGAATGATAGATTTGAGTGTTGAATATGGTTTTAAAAAATTTATGGAGAATATCAAGTTTTGCATAATTCATTTAAGAAAATTCATTTAGAAAGTAAACATTACTTTTAGCCTTAATCTGCCTAGTGAATTCAAACCAAAGAGTAATTACCATAGATTTGTAACTGAATCTCCTTAGTAGATTTTCCTATTTAATTTTAATATTTAATTGAAGAGATTAGAAAATCACTTTGGACGTTTATGATATATGAATATGTATATGAATATGAAAAATCATTCTAGTGATTGGGACGATGTTTGATATGTTCAAATTGATTTCTTTAAGTCATATGTTTAGAATGATGTGTTGACTCTTAATTTGGTTTATATATGTTAAGAGTACACACCTATACTTACCAAAGATCTTATTACTTCATTAATTATCTAAATTATGTAAATTAAAACAATCAAATAGTGAGAAACTTAAAGAAAATTATTACACTAACATTTGCATATATACGAATTTAGGTCGTAATTAACTTACTTATTTTTAATTTTGTAATGTGATTTTGGATCAAAGTTTTGAATTGTGTCCCTTGTTTTTTTATATAACTTTTATCACAATAAAAAATAATTACCAAAATATAAAAATTAAAACTGAAATAAAAATTTTAATTTTTATTATTTATTATAAATACAAATACTTTTCGTAATTGATAAAATCAGCTTTCCATAATTAACTTGTTTTTACTTATAAAAACTAAAATGTCAATTCATAAAAACAAAAATAAAAATATGCAGACAAAAAAAAACTGTTAAACAATAATCTTTATTGGATAAACTACTAGAAATACATGTGTTTTATTTATTATAACAAAAAATAAAAAATAAATAAATATTATAATAATTAGTAAAATAAAAGTATTATTAAATTGCAAAATTTTTACAAGAAATTAATTATAAAAATAAATAACTTTTATAATTTTATTATAGGTATTCTTTTATTGTGTAAGTGATTCTTTATTATGGTTAGTTAATTGAGTTAAAAGAATAATTGTAAAACTTAAAAAAATGCTAAATATTTAAGTGCATAAAAAAATAATTAAGAAGTATAATTCCCTTTATTAATATACTAGCCGAAATACACAATCTTCACAATTGTGTATTTCCATTTTTTAAGTAAAAAATTATTTAAAAATTAAAAATACACATTTATGTTATTTATGTTTACGTTATTTTAAGAAGAGAAGTTAGACAATTATATTTAATGAAAAAATTAGACAGCTATATTTGGGAACAATAAATCTAATTACATTTTAACGGATAAAATTATAAAATAAAAAAAATACATTAAAGGTGGCTAAAAAGATATATATATATAACAGTATAAATTATAGATAATATAATATTTTTACCTTTTTATACAAGGTTTTTATTGTTTTCCTTTTCTCTCATGCAAAAGTCCAATTCCAACTGGAGTGGGTCAGTTCCACATCTGCATTTCCGAACCCAACCAACCAAAACCAACAACCCAACCCGAAACACAGAGATACTTGAACCCGGTATTTGACCCACCCACCCGTTTTCTCTTCTCCTTCACCAACACCCAATTTGGGTATACCTATCAGAATCCGATCCAAGTCCAAACACGCATCATCACCCGGTTCTCTCTCCGTCTCCCTTCTCTCCTAACCCTATCGTTTTCTGCCGGACCCTCCGATCGGACCCTAAAATCACCACCACTCTCTCTCTCTCTCTCTCTAAGTAAGAGACTCTCTCTCTCTCCGTCTCTTCAATTCAACTTTCTTCCCTTTTCCTTTAATGGGAACTCTTAATTGCGTTATGTGACGGTTCAATGTATCTGAATTGCAAAACATTTTTGTGAAATTTTGCTTTTATTTAGAGCTTGTTGTTTACAGGCCACGTAATTGTAGCAGTCTATGGTTTTAAATTGCAGGCGTACCCAATTTTGCCTTTTCTTTTCTTTCCTTTTTATTCCCTTCAATTTACTGTGACTTTGATGCTTATTAAGGGTTAAGTTAGTTTGAGGCAATATATGTCTAGATTCTGATCTAAACTCGTTGTTCTTGCTATATCTTGCTGAGGATTATGCTAAGTTTGAAGTTTATGTTTTTTTAACTCGAGTAGGGTTTTAAATGGCAGTTGTAATTGTGATCGTCATAGTTAAATTGAGGACTCTTGTAGAGCAATTGCGCCTGATAGGGTCTGTGATCACAGCCTGATGCGGCTGTGATTTTGGCAATCAAGATGATTGATTCTGAGCCGCATCATGTGAGTCTGGTTGCAATGTAAAACCTCGCAGTGATGGAAGATATCTGGTTCAGGAATATAGGATGTTGTTTTGATATTTTCGGTCTGAATTTAACAAGATTTCAGTGAGTTTATTAGAAGATAAGCTTTAGCCCTCTACATCTTAGTGTAATTCATGAAAGAGTGAGGGGTGAGCCTTGGCGCAATAGTAAAGTTGCAGCCTTATGACATAGAGGTCACAAGTTCAAAACTATAGAAGTTTGCTTGCTGGGTAAGATTGTGCGTATTTACCTTCCCCGAACCCCACATGGTGGAGGAGCCTTGTGCATTGGCCACCCTTTATTTAGAGGAGGGTGGAACTGGCATCAGCTTTTGATTTTATTCTTCCCAGCTATCCTTAAATGCTTTGCTACTTAACAAATTTTGGAGTTTTGACTTTTTTGTATTAAGACATTTTGGGTGATGACTTATCAGTTAGTTTTGTGTGATGTGCAGAGTATTGGTAATCTGAAGCCTATGCGATGGAAATATCAAATGATTCGGGTACTAAGAAACCAAAAAGGCTGACATCCGTTGTTTGGAATCACTTTGAAAGGGTTAGAAAGGCTGACATCTGCTATGCTGTTTGTGTGCATTGTAACAAGAGACTTAGTGGATCGAGTAACAGCGGAACTACTCATCTGAGAAATCACTTGATGCGGTGTCTGAAAAGATCAAATTTTGACGTGTCTCAATTACTTGCTGCAAAGAGAAGGAAGAAAGATAATACCATCAGTCTAGCAAACATTAGTTTCGATGAAGGTCAGAGGAAAGAAGAATATATAAAGCCAACAATCATCAAGTTTGAACAGGAGCACAAGAAAGATGATATCATTAACTTCGGAAGTAGTAAATTTGATCAGGAAAGGAGTCAACTTGATCTTGCACGCATGATCATATTACATGGATACCCATTTAGCTTGGTTGAACAAGTAGGATTCAAGGTCTTTGTGAAGAACCTCCAGCCTCTCTTTGAGTTCATGCCAAACAGTGCTGTAGAGATTTCTTGTATAGATATCTATAGGAGGGAGAAAGAGAAAGTGTATGATCTGATAAACAGATTACAGGGTAGGATTAATCTGTCTATTGAAATGTGGTCTTCAACAGAAAATTCTTCGTATTTGTGCCTATCTGCTCATTATATTGATGAGGAATGGACATTACAGAAGAAAATCTTGAACTTTGTCACACTTGATTCTTTGCATACTGAAGACTTACTTCCAGAAGTGATTATCAAATGTCTCAATGAATGGGATATTGACGGCAAGCTTTTTGCCTTGACACTTGATGATTGTTCCATCAATGATGACATCACCCTTAGAATCAAGGAGCGAGTTTCTGAGAAAAGGCCTTTCTTAAGTACTCGTCAGTTACTTGACATACGCTCTGCAGGACATCTCATAAATTCCATAGCTCAAGATGCCATGAAAGCATTACAGGAGGTGATCCAAAAGATTCGAGAGAGCATTAGATATGTTAGAAGTTCACAAGTAGTGCAAGCAAAATTTAATGAAATTGCTCAGCATGCTACAATTAACACTCAAAAGGTGTTATTTCTTGATTTTCCAGTTCAGTGGAAGTCTACCTATCTCATGCTTGAAACTGCGGTAGAATACAGAAGTGCTTTTTCTCTTTTCCAAGATCACGATCCCTCCTATTCATCAACTCTAAGTGATGAGGAGTGGGAATGGGCCACTTCTGTTACTGGATACTTAAAACTTTTAGTTGAAATTACGAACGTATTTTCAGGCAACAAATTTCCTACTGCTAATATATATTTCCCTGAGATCTGTGATGTCCATATCCAGTTAATTGATTGGTGCAGAAGTTCAGATAGTTTTCTTAGTCCCATGGCTTTGAAGATGAAAGCCAAATTTGACAAATACTGGGGCAAGTGCAGTTTGGCTTTAGCTCTAGCTGCTGTTCTAGATCCTCGGTTTAAAATGAAGTTGGTTGAGTACTACTACTCCCTTATTTATGGCAGCACTGCACTGGACCGTATCAAGGAAGTTTCTGATGGTATCAAAGAACTTTTTAATGCTTATTCTATCTGTTCAACTATGATTGATCAAGGCTCAGCCTTGCCTGGCAGCAGTTTGCCTAGTACTAGTTGTAGTTCCAGAGACAGGCTAAAAGGCTTCGACAGATTCCTTCATGAGACATCACAGAGTCAGTCCATGACATCAGACTTGGACAAGTATTTAGAGGAACCAATCTTTCCACGTAATTCTGATTTCAACATATTGAACTGGTGGAAAGTTCACATGCCAAGATACCCAATTTTGTCCATGATGGCACGTGATGTTCTTGGGACTCCAATGTCAACTTTGGCACCGGAATTGGCATTTAGCACTGGGGGCAGAGTGCTAGATTCTTCTCGTAGTTCACTAAACCCGGATACAAGAGAGGCTTTGATATGTACCCAAGATTGGCTCCGAAATGAATCTGGAGGTATGTACTTATCCTGTACCTTTTTCTACCCATAGAACAATGTTGATTGAATTTCTGATTCTGATGCCTTATTTTTTCTGACTCTTTGTCAGATCTAAATCCATCCCCAATCCATTCTGCTTTACCTCTTCTCATCGAATGAAGTTAATTTTTCCATGGTATGCCTTTTTAAACTTGTCTCATGAGTTCCTAATCTCTCCAGATTCCATTGTTCAACATTTTATTTTTGGTCTGTGCTTGTGTACCAAGGGAGATGGGTCGGTTACCAGTTCATGAATAATCTGTTACCATTTTGTTTTATAATGTCAGGTCTTATGGAAGAAGCATCTTAGAATTCTCAAGTTTGCCCTTGTTCCCCGCATCATTTGTTGCTGGGAAGTGATCTATCTTTGTGCAAATATTCTGTGAAGATGCATTGTATATTGTTAGAGCAACAATGTAGATTCTTTTTTATACCTATAGATATCTCTTCTTGGTTAGATGCTTTTATTGGACTAGCTTCGGCTGAATCTGATTTTGTATATAGGGTTGCATGCCCTTGATATCAAAATCGCTCCTTGCCTCAGTTTTCTTTCGCTTCACTGTTCATACAATAAAGTTGCGCTCAACGAATGATCTTAACGAATAAAGATCACTTCACAGTGGTATGTTTTAACTGTCCTTCATGACCTTTATAATGCGAAGTTTTTATCCACATTTTTATAATTAAACATAAGAGAAAGGTTAGGGTAGATCATAATTGTTAAGTGTTAATTTAATCTTTTTAAGACACTGATTTCAATTACTTAATTTAGAATACGACTACTCTATATTATATATTATTCAGAATATATTTTGAACAGTTCTATATTTCTTAATTTGTACATATTCTAAAATATAATTTCAAATTGGTTATGAGATAATTATGAGATGTTATAACAGGAAAATGTTGGTCATTTTTATATTATGGAAGGTGGGAAAACGAAATTATGGGAGTGAAGAAAGAAAAGCCGGTTAACCAATTGTCAAAGTTTTGGGGCTGATTCTTCGTGAACCTACTATCTTCCTGCACCTTAAATGTGAATTTACAATTTTATTCTTTTAATTTTTTTAATCCAATTCTATCCTTTACCTTTTTCACTCAACACCTTCTTGGTCGTATAACCTACAATAATAAAAAAAAATATTTAATTATATTGCGGGTTGTACAATTCGTAATTTATTTAAAAAGTTTTTATTTAAATTACGGATTTACAACCTGTAAAAATAAAAATATTTTAATAAATTGTGGATTCTACAATCCGCAATTTATTGAAAAAAAAAATTCAATTGCAGTTGTATAACCCGTACTAATGAAGGTGTAGAAAAAATAATTACAGGTACAATCCACAATGATAATATTTTTTAATTACATTGAGATTTGTGCAATTTGCAATTCATTAAAAAAAATACTATCATTGCAGATTGGACAATCTGCAAAGAGAAAAAATAAAATAAAAATTGAAACACCGTCGACGACGATGAACGAATAAGCTCTCAAATCTCTCTCCCTTAGCAATTACAGCCTCCAGCACAATGTTCTTCCACCTTTGCAATCCCTCTCCCTCTACTTTGATTGCCCCAAACTTGTACCTTCATAAATGCACGAAACTAGTACTTTCATGTTTTCCTCTGCCTTTAACCTAGTCCTCTAACAATAAGGGTATTTTTCATCTTTTTCTCATTACTAAAATTAGAGTATTCAAAATTAGAGGTGCAGGAAGACAGTATGGAGGTGTAGGAAGAATCAGTCAAGTTTTGGTACCTTAACATGGTGGTCGAACCGAAGGAAAGTGAGGGTGAAGGTGCAATTAGTGTTCCAATTGCAAATAATAGCTATTTAGGCCATTTCTTTATATACCTCCATAGTTTACATGTGCATTTCATGGAGTGATCAAAACATCAAATTGTCCCCTTAACGCAATCCTAGTTTTAATTGCATCCAACAAAACTCTTCTTCAATTTGTTATGATTTTTGAGTTGTAGAATTGGAGTAGGATGCATTGGAAGTGATTGGAAGAGGTGCACTTCATGACATTGTGTGAGATTAAATATGTAATTTGAAATTTAAGTGAGTTAGATCAATACTTATGAGATCAATACTTAGAAGAATTTTCCCAACACGAAAAATCGTAAAAATGTTACAAGTGAACAAAGAAAATACACAAAATTATGTGGCAAAATATTATACAATGTGTTGTTTTAGTTATTGAACTTTTAGTTTTTTTGTCTCAAGTGTTTATCACTCTTCCTTTGAGCCTTCAACTTGTCGAGTCTCTAAAGAGGAGTCAACCTTATCAAGTATTCTTCTTCCAAAAATATACCTAGACATGTTAAATAACCTTTCACCGAGATCACAAACTAAGATGTAACTTCCATCTCAAGAGGTCAATAAAATTCAAATCAAGAAAAACTCAAATTCAGAATGCTAAACTTAAGAGATTTAAAAGACACTAAAATAAGAAATTAAGACTTACAAACAAATTAGTCACACAAAAGGAAACTTAGGATAGGTTATATAATAGAATACAAAACAAAGAACAAATTCTAGAGTATTTCTGACAGTAGTGCTTCTCAAATTTATGAAAATTTTTCTACAATGAATTTGACTTTGAATTTTTTTTCTCATATGCAAAACAGAATATGTGAACTATTCTTCACAAATTTGGATCAAAAACAGCACAGGGAAAATTTAAAACAATTCAAACTCGAGAGCAAAACCCATATAGAGAACTTGGTTTTTCAGCACATAACATCTTGGCTCTTACAATTTGTCATTTTTTTCTATTTCAAATTACGATACACCTTTTTAACACAATGTTTCTACCATTTTAAAATGATCAAATATAATTTTTCACTCAAAAATACGACGTAATTTGTTTGTAACAAATTTTCCAATCCATTGTTACTACTACATAAATTTCAAGCGAGCTGAAACCTAATGATGCCAATAAATTTGAACAAGACAATAAGATATGAAGGAAACCTAACTCTAAGAAGCTCAGTAATGATATAATATCAAGTTACAGAACTCAAATTCAGAAAGTAAAAAGCACACAAAGCATAATACATGTTCAGTTTAATTTAGAGATTTCATCAAACATATGCTGAACATAGCAAAATTCACTTAGGCATTTTCATAAACACCTTGCAAAATAACACATAATATGAAGTTTATAAACATTTAGGATTCACATGGATTTAGACAAAACATGTAAAGATTATAAACTAAAAATTACCCAAATATAAAGTGATTCTACTTATTGAAATTGAAGAAAAACTCAAAAATTAAAAACAATAACAACACTTACTATATGAACACCTAAGGCATAGACATGATGATTCGAGTAGGAACTGGAAATTTGAATTATATAACAAGACAATTATACAATTATACTCAGTACAGACACACAAGACATGCAACAATTCAGGTTAGACAACATGGTTATGAAGAAAAAAATTAGAAGAAGAACTTATCTCTTGTAGACCATGACTCTGATACCAAATGGTGCAATCCTAGTTTCAATTGCACATATCAAAGCTCTTCTCCAATTTGTTTTGATTTTTGAATGATGGGATTGGAGTAGGATGCAAAGGAAGTGATTGGAAGAGGTGCATTTCATGACATTGTGTGAGATGGAATGTGTAATTTGAAGTCTATGTGAGGTTAGGACATCATTTAGGAGAAAATCTAGAAGTTTCTTTCAAGTAGACTACTCTAGGAAGAGCACAAGAACAAGTAGAAGCACCAAGAAAATATTTGGCAGCATAACAATACTCACACATAACCTGAAGATTACATAGCCAAGCACTCTTATTTATAGTGCTTTAGATACCTAAGCTTGTAAGACAAGCTTCTAAAATCCTCTCCACTCACACAATGACATGCACTTTAAAATCCTCTCCATTCACACAATTCCATGTGCAAGGGTAGCTTGCAACCCAAGCTTTAAGAATAATACAAAAAAGTGTTTTGGATTGTGAATTCAATGTCGTTTGTTGCATAAAAAAAAGCTTTCAAAATGTATAATCTGGAAGAAACTTCTAGATTACACAATTCGAAAGTTTTTTTTATGAAAAATGACTTCCAGATTGTGCAATTTAGAAATGAAAAATGATTGCACAATTTGGCAGTCAAAAATGACTTTCGGATTGTGCAATATAAAATATTTTTTATACCAACATATTTCATCCTCAAAAACCAAAATATATATAAAAATAGTAAAATACTAGAAAAAAAAATATAAACAAAACCTAGCCTCTTACAAAGTAAAAACTCACACACACAACACAACAACAGTACAATAACAACAATATAATAGCGATATTGGCAATGACATAATTATAACTTAATCACCATATACAACAAAAAAAAAATAGCTACCAAACTACAAACATCGTAGAACCAATTCAAAAACTACCCTATAATTAAATAGTCAATCCAAATATCCTTATACTAGTAAGGCACAAGAGCAAGAACATTAGAAGGCCCTACTTGTTGAGCGCGATCTTGTGTAACAAGATTTTCTTGACGAGCAGGTTAATTGGCAGTGCTTTTGATTCTAACATACTCTGTACTCACTTAATTTTCATTCCAAACAACACAACTACCATAGTTCACAATCCAAACATTCAAAGGTCTGAAAATCCAAACATTCAAAAGTCTGAAAACACTTACAATAAACCATTACACACCCATCTTTGTACTTTAGAGTTTAAGCAGAAAACTCAACAAAATTAAATGAAACTCGCAAGCACTTTAAAGATTCATATTAACTAACTAACAAACTAACTAACCTTATGGCTAATGTGAATTCTTTTGCAGCAATAGAAAATTGGAAACATGAATCAGTGTTGAGTGTGAGATATTACAAAAAGAGCTAGAAGAAGACAAAGAAACAAAATCTCTCGATATCAGAAGGAGCGAGGTGATTGTGAACGAGAGAAAAGAGATCGAGAACGTGTTTTAGTGACTTAAAGCTTAGCTTCTTCAAAGATTAAGGCTTCACGAACTCCACCATTTATTACTAAGGGTTATTTAAAAAAAGTATATTTTTATTGTATAAATACAATAATATTAAATGAATTTAGCCATTATTCTTAATTAGTGTAAAAGTAATTGATTTTAAATAATATTTTGATTTTATTGTTATTAACTTAAGCTTATGTTTAAATAAAATTAAAAATTTTTAAATGTTAATTTTTTAATTGATATTAACTATTTCAATATTATACAAAAATCAATAAATGTATTGATATTAATTTAAAATATTTTATAAATTAACAATTAACAATTAATGTTATAAAATTTAGTTACTTCAATATCAGTATCTAAATCTAGGTAATAGTGACTAAAAGTTTGAGTATTTAATAATATGATAATTAGAAAAAAAAAATAATTTTCAACTTTATTAATTTTTGTTGAGTGAAAATTAGTCTATAAATTAGAAAAAAAGTGACTTAAATAAATAGTTTATCATTACATCTTAACAAGAGACTAAAAAACTTGTCTCTAAATATATAGTCTCTAATTATATTATAAATTAATAATAAAAACTATTTTAGATATCAATAATTTTTAATTTATAAAATAGTATATCAATTAGTTAATATAATGATTAATTAATTTTTTCTCTAAACTAATTACTATATAATGATTTTTTTAGTATTTGTTTGACTTTCAATAATATTTCACTTTTATTTGCGATTCCTAAATAACTTATAATCCTCAATTCAAGTTTAATCTCAAACTTCGTACAATACTAAGATAATATTTTAATATTTTTGTATTGTCTTCAAAGATCTTTTTGCACAAAACTAAACATATTGTTCTTGTACAAAAGTTAATTCATTGTATTAAAGAAAAATATTAGAACTTACATGTCTTTAAATAAATATCAATTTATTTAATAAATTGTTCTTATACAATACTAAAATAATTTATTTAAAGAAAAATATTGTTCTTGTATAAAAGTAAATTCATTGTAATAAATTACATCTCTTTACATAAATATCAATTTATAGTTCATAAATCAAATATTAGAACTTAGTTACATATAAAAATTTCTGAATTCTAAATTTACTCAAAACAAATAAAAATGCCTAAACTTAGAATAACTATTTACAATCACTCGTATACACCACAACTAAAAATAAATGCAAGAGGATATCTCAACTAGACTCATGTTCATATTTCTCTCTTGGAACCTCTTGAGAACCCTCTCTCATCTCATCTTGGTGTCATAATCTAAAATTTCAATCAAAATTTATGGGTTCTCATGCTCATATTCCTCTTACAAATCTTCTTTCATGACATCTTTTTCCTCTTTTGAGTCGTCCTCCACCAAGTTTGTTGTAAGTAGAACTACTCTCTTAGCACTTCCCACGTTTAGGGTCAAATGAGATGGTGGGTGGACAACATTTATTGTGATCTCGGGAGGAAACTGAGCAAAAGTCAAGTCCGATTGGTGATGAATGAAGAGAATTAGACAAGTTGACAATTTCTACTGCAGTGGTGTTGGTTGGGTCTACCAAATAAAACATTGATAAGCTTCAATTGACGGCTTCTTCCTGCATTTCTAATTCTTTTTTCAGGTACTTTCAAAATTTTTGAAATTGTTCAAATTACTCTTAAAATAATAGTGTTGAGACGAAAATACCCTGCACCTCTAATTCAGGAAATTATTATTCTAGAATAAGATATTCCGTAACTTAAAAATCGTGTTCCGAAATGATATGTTAACACATTCTGACCCTCCAAATTCATTCCGAAATAATTTATTTTGGAACACTCTTATTAACTTACCAACATATTCTGAAATAAGTTGTTCCGTAACATATTCCCACTCCCAAATATACATTTTAGAATTGAAAGGGCAGAAAGATCAGTGTTAGAATTTTTGAAAAATTTGAAGATGTCCTGAGAAGGCTTGAAGGTGCAAGAAGCAGTCGTCTCAAGTTGTTCAAGTGAGTAATCCATTGATACAGTATAAAGTTGAAAGTGACCCATAAAATTATTTTCATCGAAGCATTGTGCATTTACCTGCCCTTAAAGGTATTAATCCATGTATGTATACGGGGTTGGGATCTAAATTAGCTATACAAAATGTCATCCACCTAAAATTTAGTATAATCTAAATAATTATACACATTGTAATTTTGCACAATGTAATTTTCATGTAATTTAACTTAGTGTAGTGTAAGATCATAAAATGTCATTTCATTATACATGATTGATTTTCTAAACACATTACCACTTTTATTAAGTCTTAATTTTCTACAGGTACTGTTACAAATAAAATAATAGCAAGAAACTAGCTCAAGATCTACTTGAAAATAACATCGATACTTCATAACATATTTGATATATAGTAATATTTATTTTAATCATTAAGTTGAATTTTTTAGGATCAAAGTAAAATAATTCTCACTTTTACTTACTCTAAACACATTTACTCTCCTCTTGCACAAGCTTTTATTTGCTTCCATTCTTCTTTTTCGTTCAACTTCTTCCCTTGCTTCAAGTTTTTCTATACTAATATCAAAAACATTTCATATTCTTTACTGCTTCTAACAATAACCAAAATATTGTAGTATGTTCAACATAATTTTTCTCCACCATAACTTGTCACTACTGAATTGTTGGACTTTAGTGGGAAAATGTTTGCTGCTTTACTTAGAATAAAAAGAAATAAAGAAGCTTTGGAAAAACTAGGTACTTATTCTTTATTCCATTTCTAGAAATCAATTTGGTTTTGTTCATCCTTTAAAGGTTAAATTCCAGATTAACTCTTTTAGAAATTATTTTGCTTCAACTAAAGATGATCTAACTCTTATTTATAAATTTAATATTAGAGTAGACTTATTAGATATAACGTCCATAGCTTATAGAACAAGTCCAACCACCAAGAGAACCAATTGCTAAAATTACTAAAAGTGGCTAGAAAAGGTTTTGAAGCTTTACTCTTTTCATTGTTAAAATGTTGGGATATACGATCATATTCATTTGACCAAGTTTGACATCTCTATCTTCAACATGCTACTGTTTCTTGTAATGTTGGAATAGAGATCTTCACATCCTTGAACTCTCTTAAGGACTATCTTCGTAACCCTTTTAAACATAATTTTTATAATAATGTTAAAACTCATAGGACAATGTTATATAATTAGCGTTTTCAAATCGAACAATGACTTGGAAAAGATGAGATTGATTGTTCTAAGAAAAACATTAAGACCATTTTTTATCATATCATTATAATGAAAACCTTCACCTTGTCAAGATAAAATTAGAACATGTTGCTTTTCAAGTTTATTGGTTACTGATGACACAAATTTTGTACACATATATGACTTTATTGTACAAATATTATACTTTCCATATGCTTTATTCTTAATTCTTATTTCATTTTCTTTCATTAGTAATAAATTAGGTTCATTATACATATTTGCCTTAATATTGTATTTTCAGCTTATTTGACTTTTTTTCATTGTTTTGGTCATAAATTTTTATATAAATATTATTTTTGGATGATTCTAATTGCATTGGATTCTACCTTTTCAAGACTTCAAAATGAATATATGGTTTGATAAATTTGGAGTTTTCTATTATTTTTTATCATTTTTAGAAGTTGAGGAAAATTTGTTAAAATTTTGTAAAGGAGCATATGCTGATTAACTTTTGTTTGTATTAGCTTAAATTTTTGTAATTGAACTTATAGACCTAATTAAAGCTCACATTTAGATCAATCTTTGCTTTAGATTTTAGAACCTATATAAAGCCTAAATGTGCTAAAAACTAAGAAACAAAATTCATTTGTCAAATTTTAGAGTTTTAGTTTTTCTTCTTTCCTCCCTTTTCCCCTCATGTTCGCCGTTGTCTATTTCAATCCTTTTATCTTGTATTTTCTATTCTTCATCAATGTAGAACTAAATTTGTGAGGATCAATTTAAAAATCAAGATTAAACAAACTGAATTGAGTTTTGCACTGATTGTTCTTCTCATTTTTAAAATCGATTTTGCTCTTAATGATATCAAATTACATTTGTGATTTTATAGTTCAAATTAGAAATTAATTAAATCTTAATTTGATAACTGAATACAAATTTAATTGAATGATATTGAGATTTAATTTATATAACTTATTTAGTTGTTAATTGAATCAATTAATTGTTAAAAGGTGGATCTAAATCTTTAAAGAATTGTGATATTCAGATTCTTTAGTTATTGAATTTATGATTGATCCCTTTTGATCTTTCTAATTTTACTTTTGATTGATTTCTTCAATTTTTGTTTTACCTTTTTCAATCTGTAAACCCTCAATTTTAAAACAATATTGAAGATTGAATACAGTAAAAATGAGAATTGAACTTGGTTGTGCTTTATATTGTAAAATTTAAAGAAACAAAGTATCTTTAATGAACGATAGTCAAAATTAGTTATCAACTCAATTTTTTTACTCAATCAAGATTGAAATAAATATTTTCAACTTAATTTAATGTATCTTACCTTCTCCACAAAAGACATTCTTCAAAAGTTCCTTGTAAAACTAATTTTGGCCCTTTGCTCTACATAATGCTTATGGTATCCTTTATTCATGAAAATTTAGTGGTAATCTAATGAACCCTATTTGGTTCATCCAATTTTGTCTTTCTTCTACTTTTGGGAAGCACAAGCTCTTCTCTGGAAAAGAAATATCCTTATACCCTTCAAAGGTGCTAGGTTAGCTTCATTTTTCCTACGAAGATGATAACTTCTTATGAATTTTTGAGAAATATATGAACATTTTTCTTAATCACCAAGACTTTGGTATAGATCCTGCTCCCCAAAGTCTCCATTGAGTTCCCTCATACCAATACTCAAAAACTTCAAGCCAAATTGATTGACATATGGCGGGATTGCTTACTTGGGATATTTTGGTCATTGGCTTCCAAATGAGGATGTAAATTTTTTTTTCTTTATCAACCCAACTATTTTAAAGATAATTTGGGTTGAGTTAAATGATCTCATTCCCTTGATTTTTCAATGATATCAATTATCAAGTTTTGGTGATTATTGAGAAGACACTACAACCAAAACTCTAGTCCATTCTCCCTAAAAGAAAGATGAAATTTTATCCATAATTCTTTAACAAAAACAATTATTGCACTAAATATTTTGATGGGTGAAAGAAATAGTTTCATTAAACCATGAAAGCATAACCATTGTACTTCCAATACTAAAAATTTCTCATTCATTTGTGATGCAAGATACCAACAAATCAAGAAAAGGTAAAATGTTTCATTCCTTTCAAATTGATAAGTTAAAAATTTCTAGGAAAAGTGTTATAACCACCACAAGCATTTTTTTACAACATTGCATTGAGTGTTATAACACCCAAAAACGTTTACAACATTGCATTAAGTATAGTCATTTCTTTGATTAACTAAGTAGAAAAGAATTAAACCTCCTTTAAAGTACAGGTATAACTAGTTCTAAAAAAATACTATCCAAAATACTTATCTATCTTTCCTTTAACACCTTTTGGATTAAAAATATCTTATCCACCCAATATAGACTTTAGAATGTCCTAATGTGTCTAATCTTTTCAAAAACTATATTAAGAAAATCTAATTACCTTAACCAAATTATATTATCCTTATTTTTACTTAAATTTCCTTCTCTACATTAGTCATAATGAAATTTCATCCAACACTCCTTAAGATAAGAATTCTCAAATTGATGGTATTTCTAATTCATTTATTTTTTTATTTCAAAAAGTTAAACTATATAACATCTCACAAAGAAGCTGATGATTGAAAACAAAATATGAAAATGAAATAATTAATCCAAAGAAATCAACCCTCCCAAATCTAATAAGACAAAGAATCCATCACAAAGTTAGAAAAGGAATTTTTTTTTTCCTTTTATGATTTTATTATATTTCTCATATTTATATGTTGTAACGGTGGGATGACGAAATAAAATTAAAAGACTAAGAAGTTGACATCAATATTTATTAGGAAATATATTGAAAGGATCATTTAAAAGATATTAGTCTACAAAACTATATTGTTGAGTTTGAGAGTCAATTATAAGTAAAGAAGGTGTTAGCAATATATCACACTCATGACTACCTAAAATTACTTAAGCATATTATGTATATTTTTAAAATATTTGTTTCACTTTAAAAACATTAACTTGAATAAATATTTATTATGAAATAAATATCATATTATGAGATAGAAAGATGAACAAAAATGAATAAAGGATATGATAATGATTTTTTTTCTATTTTTCTATTAAGAACAAAAGTAAATGGTTGAATATATACTAACAGTATAGCCATTATAGGTTTAGCTAAAGAGAAAAAAAAATATTACAATATGATTCTGCCATAGAAGATGACAAAATAAGAAAATTGATGACAATTCGATTTTTTTATAAAGACAAAATAACATAATTGATGTTAGTTTTTTTTTATAGAAATATGTATAATTTCAAAATATTAATACAAATTTATTATTTTAAATTAGTTATTATTATAAATTTGACAAATGTTATATATTTTTATATATTTAGTTTGACAAGAGTGATTTCTTGCTCCTAAATATAGTCAAATGTACTATAAAATCAACATTACGAAGTTTTAGTATATAAAAATATGTATTGATAATATATATATATATATATATATATATATATATATATATATATATATATATTATTAAATATTAAGATTTCTAAATTATCATACCTCATATAGGGTGAGCAAAATTAACAAGGGTGTACACCCAAGCCAAACTATTATAACATTTTCTTACTCCTATTATTATTTATTATTATAATAATCATTGTTATTTAAAAAAAAAGCATATGACTAATTTAGAGAAAGACTTTAAAATTATATATTTTACAAAATTATCCATAAGTCTCATAAATAAAAAAGAATGTCACTAGCCAATTAATTCATTTTTTATATCATAAATTTAAATATTTTATCAAATATCTTATTTAAATTTTAAATTAGAGAGAAATTAGGATAACAAGTTTTCATAATTTACACTAAAAAAAATAAATTATTAAATCCAAAAAAAATATTTTTTTTAAATTTTATTTTTGTCCATATTTATAGAAAGGTGTTTGATTTTTAAATTTTATGATAAATTTTAATATATTATTGTTATAAAAAATGAAAAATAGAGACGGAATTTAAGGTAGACAAGTTGTCACAATCTAGATATTTATATCCTAACATTAAAAGGATGTTATATCCTATTAACTCGTTCTTTAATTTAATATACTATTATAATATTTCATTAAGCTGTGAGATTTAAATATCATATTTTATTAACTTATTTTAATACAATTTTTTAGTAAATATATAATTGTTGTTATTATTTGTTTATTGTAATTAAAAAAAAAGCAAAGTAATAAATTGTCTGCACTTTCATTTTAAAATTTTGAAATCAAAGAAATGTGGTGTTGAGATTAATAAATCTTATTCTTTTAACTCTAAAGAGTATGTCTCAAGATTTTGATTTAGAAGAACATGGCAATATGTTTGGTGCAAAAAGCAGAATATCAAGTTTACGGTCCATGAGATATTCTCCTCTAGCCGATTACTTACTGTACCCCTTCTTTTAACCTATACCTCCACAATTGGGTGAAATGTCTAAATTATTTTGACCACTTCCCCGTTCATTGCAACTTGTCATCATCGTCACCACTATTATCGTAACCACTGCAGAAAAGGAATAAAAGAAATTGAACATAGTAAAAAATCTTGTTCTAAAAAGTTCTTCAAAAACTTGTTTCCAGAAATCCTGCTTTGAAAATTTTATTGTGAAATGTATTTCATACTTTCATAAAAATATTATTTTAAAAATATTGTTTTGAAAATCTTATCTTATCTCGAAAACTTGTGTAATGTATTTCATAAATTTTAGAGTGCGTTTTGAAAATATTATATATAATTCAACAGTGATTTTAAGGAAGGATAAAATAGTGATTTTGAAAATTATGAAATTGTAGGTTCAGAGGAGACATGTTCAAATTGAAGTGCAGGAAGCATTTTCCTTTCCTTTATTATAAGTTAGAAAAGAAAATGGAATGGACTTTAGCCCATGCACTAAGTGACAAACAATTCAGGGGTTTTTCTTCCTGCACTTCATAATTACTACTTGTACTTCCATAACTTTTAAAATACTTGTTTTATGCTTGTCATTTGACTTGAACATTATTCCTTTGAAAATTTTGTTATACTACTGGTTTTCTTTCATCATGGTTTGAAATACAACCATTCATGCAAACTTTAACGGTGGTGATGATTTCGAGTGGCCTCAAGTATATGGAAAAGATACCAAGGAGTTTTATTATAAGTTAAAAAAGAAAATGGACTCACAAGTCTTCTTAAGGCATCCAAAAAATTTAAAAATTCCAGAATTACCTTTTACGCAATGACTGCTTTAATCTTGAGGTTTTTGAAGTAATAGAAATGTGGAATGGAGGTGGAGAAGTTGTGCAAAACGTGAAGGGTGGAGGTGACGGTGAGGTGCAGTGCCTGATTGGTGACGTTCTGCAGTGGTGGGCGTTGTTAGCGGCGGTAGACGACTGCAAGTGCAACAACGCGACGAAGCAGTAGTGGCGCAACGTCGTGCAAGGTAAGTTGGGATGAAATCGAATTGAGTTACAAAACATGGTGTTTCGCAATGTATTTTTTTGGGGTGTGTACATATTACGGAACCAATCATTCCGCAACATGTTAAGCAAGTTTTGGAACAGGGTATTTCGCAATATATTTCCCTTGATGTGACATTATTGCGGAATAGAGTGTTCCATAACTCATTATGGTATTGATTGTGCTGTTGCGGAACAGCCTATTCCGCAACACAATTTTTGAGTTATGGAACCACCTGTTCCTCAACACAGTTTATGAGTTATGGAACCACCTATTCCGCAACACAGTTTTTGAATTTTTGAATTTAATAATGCCGATTATTGTTGTAGTTGACCATGGAAGAACATGTTGTGACAAAAATGAGTGATGAAGTAGATAAAATTTCAAGTATGGAACGATTAGAATTGGTTAACTATGATGGTGGTGATTGGGCTAATCATTTCACCACCGATGAGGTAATTTTATTTGATGGTGTTATTTGTGTGTGAAATTTTAAATCTAAATTTACTATTTTTGATGTAGGGATTTCCAAAACGAGATGATTTACTGGAATGGGTTCATAGAGTTGCGTTTGATCTTGGGTTTGTGATTGTGATACTTAAATCAGACAAAGCAAACCACGTAACATCAGGCACAACATCATCACCTCCTCCCCTTCCATCTCCCCTTCGATCTCCCTTTCGAACAGATGTTGTGGGCCTCTCTCTACGATCTCCTTGAGAACTTGCCCCTCTAGTTCTAGCCATGAATATATGAACAACAACAAAATCAAAGTACAAATTTCAAAAAAATAAATAAAAAATTTAATTTTCGTAGCAAATGAGTTGTGGAACGAAGCGTTCCGCAACTGTACTACGGATCCGCAATACAGTTGTTGAATGCTCCGTTCCGTAACTCATTTCGTACGTCTACCCTTAAATCGCAAACCCTAAAAATTTCTTCAAATACTCTACAAATCCAAAAATGCATCATACATACCTCAAATAATCTTCAAATGCATTGTTTTTGAAGGTTTACGGAATGAAAATGGCCACAAAAATGGAACCACGGAACAAGACTTGAGCTTGGAGGTGGAGCTGCACAACAAAAATGAGACAACATTATGGTGGAGGAGATACGTAGGTTTTAGGGTTCAAGGGCATTTTAGTCTTCATAGTAAAAATTTAAGAGTAATATCGTCCAAAATGAAAAATTTTGGGGTGCACCAAAAAGTGCTTGGAGGTGCAGGAAGAAGTAGTCAAGAAAATGGAATGGGCTTTAACCCATGTGCAAGGTGACAAACAAATTAAGGCTTGATGAATTCTTTCAGCACCCCAATACCCTCGTCCTCCACCTCCATAAGATTTTAAAATGTCAAAATTATCCCTGTTGAAATGACGTAAATGACCTTGTGGTATTTGAAATAGAAAATGAACGTTTGAACAGTGTCATTTGTTACTGCTACAGTACGCATACAGTGTGAAATCTCTCTGCAATTGTTCGTAGACGGAGCCATTTTTGAAAGTTTATAGGTGGATTAAACGGTGGAAAAGCTTCTTGGACTTGTCGGAAGTGTTGATCGACAGCGAAGAACGACGGGGAGGTAAGATTTTTAGATTTCGGTATATTTTCGTCGATAGGTAGGTCATCTGGATGAAGGTCACCCGGTTTAGAAAAATTTTAGTAGTTGTAAACTGGATGGATGGTGGCAAATGAAATATATTAGTGTCCCTATACCATCTCTCAACAAATCCACATAAGAGGCCCTTGTCCGCGACCTCGTAGCAAATGTTGCATAGAGGCAACAATCCACAATTAACAATCAAAGAAAAAACATCACCACGAGGAAGACCGAGGTTGTTAACCTTTCTTCCATGGGAGACCAATTTTAGGACTCCCCGATCCTGACCAAAAAAGAACAAAAGAATATACATAAAAAAGTTCATATATCAAATATAACATCAAAATAAGAAATACATAAAACAAAATCTTACCTCTCCCTGTCACAATCTTAGTGCTACGTGGTGATTATAACTTACCAAAAGGGAGACTTCAGATGGTTCCCCAGGATAACCTACAACCTCACCAGCATCAGGAAAGCCAATAGGAGCAACAGGAGCATCAACAACATCAGTACCACCAGCAGGAGCACTAGATGAAGCACCACGATCACCTCTGCGAACTGATGTTGTAGGCCTTCTTCGCCCTTCAACTTGGGAACTACCTCCTCTGGTCCTAGCCATAACTGTGACAGTGCACAATTAGTATTTAAATAATTCAAAAAATAAATTAAAAAACTGAACTGGATGCCTCCCATCCGGTTTACAATTTTTCTCGAAAATGTAAACCGGATGGGAGGCTATCCGATTCACATTTCGAAATGAAAATGTGAATAGGATGACACCCCATCCGATTTAAAATTTGGGAAAAATTTGTAAACCGGATGGGAGGCCATCTGATTCACATTTTCATTTCGAAATGTGAATCGAATGGCCTCCCATCCGATTTACAAATTTTTCCCAAATTGTAAATCGGACGTGGGGCATCCGGTTCATACCAACTTCGTCTTCTCCGACGCAGATTCACCGTCGATTGCAACCCAAACATCAAATTAACTACTCTAATCATCAATACCACTCACTAATTGCTAATTAACATAAAAAATTTCTTACCTTTCACTTGTTTGAAGCTTTAACAGATTCAAGCAACTTCAACTCCAAATCTGCGATTCCGAGTTCCACAACAAGCGCACAGAAAAGCTTTTCTACAGATTGTTGACAGTGAAGCTCAAATACAAATGAACCGGATGTTGGAGAATCAGATCCAAAGCAAACGAAAATTGAAGCGGATAGAAGATTGGAAGAACTGAAGCGGACAAAGCAAGAATGAAACAGATAACTCTAATGAAGGAGGTGAAGGAGGTGAAGGGTACTCTCATCTTTTCCTATTTATCATTTAAGGGCAAAGTTGTATTTTTCCGTAGCCTATGGACGTACAGGACGAGACTATTGGGGTGAGAATTCGTCTTAAGGCTTTTGCTTCCTTCACTTCCTAATTACTAATTGTACTTCCATAACTTTTAAAGTGCTTGTTTTATGCTTCTTATTTCATTCGAAAGTTGGTTCCTCTTTTGTTGAAAGTTTTGTTGTGCTACTGCTTATCATTTTGGTTCAAAGTACAACCATTCCTGTGAGCTTCGGCGGGGGATGGTGATTTGAAGTTAGATAGTTTCAAGTACATGGAAATATAAATGAGTATCATTAGAGTTTTCTTTTATTGTAATGGTTGTATAAGCGTTTTCTAAACATTGATTCCAGAAAAGAGGATTATGAAACACAGATTCTGGACGATATTTATTAAAAAAAGGTTTTCTTTTTCAAATTAGTATATCCAAAAACTTAGTTTTTACCTCTGAAAAATACATTTTAGAACAATGATATTAATATTCTGAAATAACTACTCTAAAAACTTTAGGAACAATCTTCAGATCATTCTAAAAAATATATTTCAAAATAATTTCTTTTTAAGTTTTAGAACACATCATCTGAAAAATAAAAATACGAATTTTGGAATTCATTTTTACCTTCCAAGAATTATATGTTCCAAAACCTAAAAAAATTGTTTAGTTTTGATACAAGTCTCATATTTAAGAAATTAATATATTGGTTTGCATATTTTGGAATTTTCTTCAGACGTTTCAGTTTAAACTCTTGATGATTCTTTTGTGTATGAGAAGAAAATTTAGGTCTATTTTACCATTTGTTTTTTATTTAATATCTTTTATTAATTTCTATCCATTCTTTTTCCTTATTTTGCTATATGGTCATTGGGTTATATTGGTTACTCATATTTTGGATCCTTACCTCTCTCATGTGGCAAAAATTTCCTCCCTTATCATTTGTCACCTGCAGCCTATCAATTTCAAAAGAATCCATAAATACCTAATAGGTAATGCATCCCGAAAATTCTGAAATATATTTTTTAAAAATAAATTCTCATGTTATATGTTAACTTTTAACATTTATTCATATACTGTTCTTCATCTTCATAAACCATAAACTCACTTGGTTTTCTACTTCTTTTTATTTTGTTCTTACTCGTTCTGAAAGCCTCCATATTACAAATAAAGTGGTGCAGCAGAGGATGTATCTCTTCTTAATTTTCATTACAAATGGAATGTGTTGTATGTGGTGGTTGAAAATTTTAGTCAAACTTTTCATTCAATATTAAGAACAAATGAAAAACTCATGCAAAATTATACAGGTGGAAACTATCATCACCAAATCCATTTTTCTAGAATATACTTTTATGATATGTTTGTCTTCAAGTTAATAAAGAACTAAAGTCATAACTCGTTTCCTAGTTGATCATGTGGATCGAACAATACGTGTAACACACACACATAAGACACACAAACAAAACCATGCGCAGACATTGACTGGTCAAATTCCGTGTAATCACAGAATTCAAATTGCCTTCAGAATACCACCGATTTCTTCTTCATATTTTTAACCATAATTGGTGTGTACACAAAGTGTTAGCATTACAAAACCTTCATGATGATAGAAATTGTTATCGATTGGCTCAAAATAATAATATTTTAATATATTTATTTTACTTTTTAATTTAAAATTCTAATATATGTTAGTATATTATTAAAATTGATTGCAAGTTTGGTGTATTCTTTTAAGATTGTTAAAGTATTATATGTATGTATGTATGTATATTGATTATTTTTAAAAAGTGTTTTTAATTAAGATGGCAATTTTATTATTGAGAAAAGTCCTATTTTAATTCTTAAGTAAAGTTTCCAAAGATGGAATATAATTAAATAAAATATCTGTAGTATTTAACTGATTTTTTCGTAAAATTATAAAATACTTTATCTGGGAAAAAAATATGGAAGAAATTGTCGTTGAATCAGTGGTTTTTTTATAAAATACTTTACAATTAATCAATGAAAAAAAGGAAAAAGTTGTTGAATAACTGGTTCAAAACAAAACACTATAAAGAATAAGGCCGAAATAGTTAATATATTGAATTTAAATTTCATCTTGTATTTTTAAATGAATTGATGTTGATCTTTTTAGACTAGATCTCGAGTTGAAACCTTAAATATATAAAAACATGGTTGGAAGAAAAAATCTTCATTCAAAAGGTATATACCATGATTATTTAAAGGAAAATCAATAATAAGCATGAGAATCCTTACTGTAGCAAATAAGAATACGCACTTGGTTATTTAAGGTTAAAACATTGAACGATTCCGTTAAATTTAAAATATGTGTTTTTGAAATAAATAGTTTTTAAATAATCACTTATTTAAGAAATAAATAAGATTTTATTGTTAAAAAAAAAACAGAAAACTGCTTATTTATTATTATTTTTTAAATAAGCACAAACAAACTCATCCATTATTTCTCATATTTTTTAATAAAAAAATACATATGAATATAAATATTTAGTTTAAATTTATTGAAACGTGTATCTCAATTATTATTTAATGATTTAAAATTTATTTTATAAAACTCTAAAGTGGTATATATCATAGAGGGTATTGGGACTAGAATCAGAACAAAATGTATTTATCACTCTATGAACCCCGTTAATAATGCAAAACAGAATAAAACAAAAAGGAAAGTAAAAATGTTAAGTTGATTTCATACATGAAAAAGGTTATGCCATTTGTCGGTCTAACTTTGGAACACAATAAGAGGACAAAAGCCATGTAAAATGCTTGTCCCCGTTTGTGTGTCTTCCTAATTTGAAAATGAAGTTTCAATAAATGCTTTTAGTGGCTCTTGCTTCATGGATAAGGATGCATTTTATGTACTCAAACTTGCATTTTGAAAGAGAGATTGTTGCATGAATGAAAGAAAACTGTTTTGGACAGAACTTAAGAAACTAATCTTAGACAAGAATGTTTGGAGAGAGAAAAAACTAGAACTAAATGGATAGAGTTAAGAGACTCAAATTTTAGATATTTCTATTATAGGATTAATTGGAGAAGGTTAAGGAATGAGACTACTTGCCTGAATTACATTTGTGCAGATATGCAAATATAATTAAGGTTGGATTTAGAAAATTTTATGAGAATAAACTGAGAATAGGAGATGGCATGAATATTGAAATGGGGAATGTGACATTCCCATCAATCTTGGACGATGAGAACATATCTTATCTCGAAATTTAGTGAATCTGAAATTAAGAGTTAAATTTGAAATTGTGAAAGTTGTAAAAGTCTAAAATCAGATGAGTTTAAATTTTACTTTATTACAAAGGGATGTAATCCATTGTTCATAACACTTATAAGGTAGACAACTTACTAGGATTAGAGGAGTCCAGACTCATCTATTTGGTAGGATGTTTGTATAAAATCATTTCAAAATACTGTTAACAAGACTAAAACATGCTCTACCTAGAATTATTGATTAATCCCGACTGACATTCATGAAAGGAAGAGGACTATTGGATAACGTGCTAGTGGCAAATGAGGTGTTGGAGGAGATGAGATGTAAGAAGAAAAGATGTATTTTAGTAAAGGTATATTAAAAAAAGTGAGTTACTTTGTCAAAATGAGAATTTTTTTTATTATATGTTAGAGCAATTAAGATTCAAAGTAAATAGATTAATTGGAGGTAAGAGTGCTTAAAATCAACCTATTTGTTTTAGTAAATTGAAGCCTAAAATTAAGGAGTTCAAACCCATCAAAGATCAAAGGATTAAGTCAAAAGGATAAGGGACCCTCTAGCATATTTCTTGTTCTTAATTGTTGTTGAAGGGTTGACATAAATTATAAGGTAGACAACTACACAAGTTATGTTAAAAGAGGTTAAAGTGGGTGGTAAAGAGGTGCTAGTAAATGTTGTACACCACACTAATCTTGATTGAAGTTAAAACACACAACATTGTTGTCACTAAAAGCATTGTATATGCTTTTAAGACTTAAGTTCAATTTCCACAAAAAGTAAAATTGGAGTGCAATGTCCATGCCTTTCACTTATTTTTGATTGATTGTGGGGGACATACAAGAAAATATAACTTTTGGCACCTAGCCATGAAAAAATTAGATAAAGAATATCAAAATGGAAAGGTAAGCAATGATCATATGTAGAAAGACTGTGTCTCTTGAATCGGTCCTTACTGCATTGCCACTTTTCTACCTATCTTTCTTCAAATTACTAAACACAGTGGGAAAAGAAATCATGAGGTTGCAAAACAATTTCTTGTGGGGTGGGGAAGTGAGGGCATAAGAATTTTGCAAATTAAATGGGAAAAGGTATGCAAAACAAAAGACGAAGATGATTTAGAGTCAAAGATATAAAAATATTCAATAAAGCATTTTCTGTGAAATTGGAATGGAGGCTAGCAATTAAGCCAAGAAGATTATGAAAAGAAATAATTGAATTGAAATATGGAACACGGAGGAGTTTGCCACAAAATTCTAATTCGAGGTTTGAATCAACGTGGTAGAGACACAATGTGGAGAAGGTATGGAAACTTATGGAAGGGTGTTGGTTTGATAAAAGCATAAGGTGGGTAATAGAAAAGGTATTAGGTTTTGGGAGGATAAGTGATGTGTAGAAAGTCCTTCCATACATCGATATCCTAGATTGTATATAAATGTTATTTATCAAAACAAAAAACTAAATGAACTGGGGGGGGGGGGGGGGGAAAAAAAAAAA
>Ga0209700_101161_pt1 | contig 53560 bp, 19 predicted proteins | sample SiratroredBW_FD_187528 | JGI IMG/M metagenome (GOLD analysis project Ga0209700, IMG submission 187528) | Root nodule microbial communities of legume samples collected from California, USA - Siratro red BW (SPAdes) (version 2) | ecosystem: Host-associated > Plants > Roots > Nodule | place: USA...
ATATATATATATATATATATATATATATATATATATATATATATATATATATATATATATATGTATATATATATATATATATGTGTGTGTAAAAGCATCAATTTAAAGAGAGAGAACTCACCAGGTAGATACACCCCACTATTTTCCTCCACCTGTCAATTTCACTTATGTCAACTTAGTTATTTTTCTATTATGTGACTCCTTCACCATCTGCCCTTCTTTGCTAGCTGAGCTTCCTTGTGTTGCAGTATCATTTTATAAAAACTTCGTTTGGATTGAAATAAGATAGAAAGAAAAAGAAAAAAATAGAATGAAAAATAAGATTATTTAGATTGAAAAAAAAAAGTTAAATAAATTTGAATAAAATTTACAATAAAGATAATTTATATAACAAAAAAAAATTTATCTTTTATTTTATTTTAATAATATTATGTTTAATTAATTATGTATTTATAACCAATTATTTCTTTATAAATAATGTATATATAAAAGCATATATATTTGATTATCTCTTCGAGTGACTTTCTTTGAAAATAGGCAAAGTTAAACAAAAATGATCTCATTTTTCGTGCTTTCTTAGTTTAGGGTTTAGGATAAAAAAATTCCCACTTTCCATTCTTTTCTTTCATTTTTTTTTTTTACTCCCTTAAATTAACTCTAGATCCCAAACAGCACCTTAAGAATCATATTTTAGTTTATTTAAAAAAAATTGTTTTGAAAGAGACACTTTTACTCATTTATATTTACAAACGGATCATGGTTAGATTTAATGGTAATAAGGACGTTTTTAAATAACAGAGAAAACAAAATAAAATATAAAAAAGCCATGAAATGTCATGAATAATATTTTTCAATTTTATTCATTACTTTGTTTTATTAATCTGAATCCACCATGCACATATAAACTAGGATCAAACACGTTTTTTTTTTTTTTTTTTTTTTTCTGATTAATCCTTCCAAGGATAGCAAGAATTCAAATGGTGATACAGAAACAAACATGGTCCATCTTCTTTTATAGTCCAATTACATGTCTTACATCTAAGGTCATCCCTACTTGCTTCATATATAGCAAACTTATGGATAACATCTTGTTGCCATAGGAAGGAACAATGGAACAATGTTGAAGAAAAAAAGTTAACTGCAAAACTCCACACAAAAGAAGAATTGGGTGAAATAATTTGCACTCCAAGATCATCATCAGCAGATTTGCAATGAAGGGCTAAGGCCAATCCTCCTTCTAAAGAATTTGTGACACTTACATGAGTTTTTTGAGTTCTTATTTCCCAAGCATTGGTTGATAGCAGCCTTAGCCACAGAAGTAAGAAAACATGTCTTACAAATAGAGACATAGCACCTTTTATGTTTTTATAATAACTTTCTTGCATCTTTGTTATATAAAGGGTGAAAAAGGTTAGAACTAGTGTTGGAACAGAAGCATGAAGCTGAGAGGTTTTAAGTCAAAAGATATGTAAACTTAATATTGGCCAAGAATAAAGTGCAGTTAATTTGATGAAACTGTTAGTGAAATTTAAACTGATAATTTATTATGATTTTATTCCTATTGATTACTCTTTTCCATGACCCAATTCCAAATATATTAATTTTCTCAGTTTTCAACTGAACTTTAACTCTTTTTTTAGGATTACTGTCTTATAAAGTTTTTCTATGTTTTTTATCCCTATAAAATTTGAAATAATTGTTATTAATCTTTATAAAATGTGTGAATTATTGTTATAATCCTTGTAAAATAATATATTTTTTTTAATTTTCGTACATCAAAAAAATTAAATAGTAAATTTGAGCTATCAAATTTAATATAGATAAATAATATTTAGTTTATATATATCTTAAAAGTTCTTTTCAAACGTCTCATATTGAAGTTATATCACCACATTGTTAATGCATCACTAGATCTTAATGCGTTTATGAATAGGGTGGTGTTATTTTAGTAAAATTATGTATATTTATTATTATTATTAATATGTGTGAAAAAAATTTAATTGTAGTCATTGTAAGTAGGAGAACAGCCTTTTTTTTAATCTAAATATAAGTGACAGGAATAATTGAATTTTTATTATGTTGAAAATTTAATTTATTTAACGATATTTTTTATATAGTGTATGTATTTGAATGATGTAGCTAGTAAAAGGAGCTTAAGACTTAAATTGTTTGATTTTTTAATTGTTTAGGTCAAGAGTAGTTAGGAAAAAAAAAAATCAAGGGATGAACTTTAATAAGGAAAATATGCCTTAGCAACTTGGAAATGAATCTTTATGAACTTACAAAAGTAATCTAACTTAAGTGTTATATAATTTTTTGTGCTAGCATGGTATACAGTAATATAAGTCATTATTGGTATTTTAAGTTGAATGATAGTTTTACTTAGATATTTCACCTAGTAAGTTTCATTAGTTTTTGGATTAATGCTCAGTTGTAAGGTTTTTTTAATCGGAATATTTATTTTAATTTTGAAATGATAAGTTAAAATATTTGTGTTTTAAAAGTTGGGAAATGAAATTGATGGTTTAAATTATAAAACTTGGTATCAATTCAGTCCTTTTAATGTAACTTAGCATAAATATCTTATCTTTAACTCTTATTGGTATATGCATAATATACTTGATGGAAGCAATTTTGTTTAGCAGAATGTCACCAAAGAGGATTTATTCCTGGTGAATTTTGTTCAGCCAATTCAATCTCAAGAAGAACTATGATTTTTTTTAATGATTTGTGCTTTAGTATATTTTGAAAAACAGTGGTGTGTGTCTATATATAGTATTGTATCCCACTGCAGTTTAGTGCCAAGGTTCTATCTCACATTATTCAAAATTTCCCATCATACTTGACAGGGATATCCTTCAATATTTCTTCATGTTTTAAAACAATAAGATAATTAAATTTGGTTGTATCCATTGAAGTATTAACTAAATATAATTTCTACCAGTTGGTACATAAAAATTATTTTTTGAGCATTGGTACATTAAATTCAGTTTATCTACTTTTCATTTCTTAAATAATAATCATTTATTTAATGAAGGATTATACATAACATTCTAGAAAATCTCTCATCAGACTGTAAGAGTATAAGTGATAAAACTGAATGAACACCTGATTATTATATTATTAAACTGCTGAAAAAACACTGTATTTATAAAAAAAAAATAGTAGTGAAGGCTTATTAATACTTGAGCTACCATCTCTCTCAAACCCCCAGACTTTCCTTTTTCTCTGGCTGGCTTCTCTCTGAGTCTCTGCATCCGCCTTCATCAGTTTCTTGAGCAGAGTCCGGACTCGTGGTGGAAAACAGAGCAAGTCTACCCGATCAGAATCTCAGTTAGAGTAAGTTCATTTTCTGTCCTCTTTCCTTAGAGTCAGTTTTAGGTTTTCGTCTTTCTTCTGCTTTCTGAGCTTGCATGTGGCTTTTGAGCCATCAAACGATGTCTCTGTGAGGTCAATTCCCTAGTGTATTAGTCTAATCGTTGATTAGAAGTCCTTTGGTATAAATTCGAGTTCATGAGGGGTTAAGGTTGTAGGGGGTGTTAGGGAGAACTCTCACTGCGATCCAGGTAAGGGAAGCTGACATGCAAGTGTCTGATTTCAGTCTAATTGTGAATTAGGGTCTGATAGGCTAGCATATGTGAATTTCGTCTGTGACAATTTTTTGTGGGTCTGAGACTTGAATTCTGGGTTGTTAAATTGATTTTTGCATGTATACTGTGATTCTATGAAATTTAATGTTAGGTTGTTCTATTGAGTGGACTGTTTGTGCTAGGGTAGATTGATTAACTTGTATGGCAGTTGAATTTATGCTTAAGTTACCTTTGGAGCAAGTGTGCTCTCTAGAGTATTTTCGCCGAGGAGGTATTCTCACCCGGGTGAGAGTATCTCTCAGGTGAAAATGACTCTGGAGCAAGAGTGCTCTCTAGACTATTTTCACTAGCGAGGGGAACTTTTGGCTCAGGCGAAAAAAAATTAACTTCTTTTGGACTTTCAGTTTTGATTGTTTGATTATTTTGTAATGCTAGGTATACATTTATTACAATAGATTAATTGGAAATTTTAAATCTAAGAGTATTGATGTTTTAGTGATTTCTATCCTTTTCTTTTTTAGATTGAGACTGGAAAGTGAGTGAATACATGAATATAGATCTATGTTATGATGTGATATTGATAAAGTATTAATGAAGTTGGTCAAAACCTAGACATAGTGTTTTCAGGAGAGAAAACACTCGTGTTTGGGTTAGTTAGAAAGTGTATTGTCTAAGGATCTGATTAACGATTGATATCCTAACTCTACTCGTAATAGGAATCAAATAGATTATCATTACTAGGTGTTGAGAGTTGAATGAGGTCTGAACCAGCTTGAGATATAACTGGTTAGAAAAGTCTGAGGAGAACTAACCTGTCATACATGATTGAAGATTTATTTATTAGAGGCTGTGTGAGTTTACAGCTAAGAGATATATAACAGGTGCATATCTTGGGGTCTATTCAATACACGAGTCTTTCGAAAGTAAAGTTAAGTTTGTTATGTGAGTTAAAGTCATGTAGTTGTAAATATGAAAGAAATTGAGTGAAGCAATTTGTTTCTAACTAGCTTATGTATTGTTGATGTTTGTTATTGATTATGAAGTTATTTTAAGATGTTTTCAAATTTATCAACTTACCCTTTTTCTTGTCTTGTTTGTATTGATGTTTTTGTGTTGGAGCATATAATTATTATGTAGGGAAGACTCTGAATAATCTATTGTACTGAGGTGAACTTCATTTTTTTGAAAAACTTGCATATAGTTTTATTGATTAAGATTTCACTTTGGTATGAAAATATATTTTCAGTATAATATGGATATATATTTTATGGATTACGCATAACTGTTTGTGATTTTGTTAAGTGTATATATATATAATTTTAGATTTTTTATAAAGGCACGGAACATATTTTACCCGTGTTAAAATCACAATTTCTTCATTTTTTTAAATAACGGTAGAAAAATAATATTCAGGTTTCTGCACTCAATATTTCCAATAATATTAATTATTATTTTCTATAATGAATATTTTTTACCAATACAATAATTGAAAAGTTTAGAGCATTATACTCTTAACTTTAATCTTCTCCATCATTCGCAGAGCATTATTCCATAACAAATAAAATCTAAAACAAGAGAGATACAGAACCCAAGTGGCGATTCCAATCCTCCAACGATTCCAATTCCCCAACCTCTGCCGCCGTGTGCCGACGGCTGGTCGCAACTCCGCCGTGAGCGGCGAGTCCTCTTCTCTAGGTTAGATTCGCGTTGCGCCGCTCTCTGTTTCCTCGCGAGTCCTTCTCTGTTTACTTTAAACATTCCATATGTTGCTTCTCTATATTGATTTGTTCTTGCCAAGCAGTTGTTTGCTGCTACTCAAAAGAAACTAGCTGATTTCACTTTTATTGGAATAACAGTTTGAAAAATTGACTAGTTATAAGAGAAATTGCTGCTCTTGAACCTAGAGATCTTGCTTGAGCTTTAACTGTGTCTGGTAGGAAGTTTCATTGCGACATTTTACTTTATCTTATTGTCTATTGTTATAGTTCTATTACTTCTTCATCAAGCCCTTCCGCTTACTGTGTTGCTGTAAAGTTTAACATGTGTGTGGCGGTGGGGGAACGTTAAGAAATTGGTTCAAGGACGTTAGAAGAAATTAATAGAAGCAATTTCATGATGATTCTTGTTCTTGAGAAATTGGTTTTTAACCTAGCCCAATGATATGTAATCCATCTCATCTAGTGAGATGGTGTCTTTATGGAAAAACTTGCTCTAATTACTGTATGTATGTATGCATGCATGTATACTAAACGAGAGACAGGTTTGAGAATTAAGTGCTCACTTCACTCTTAAACCTAAACATGTAGTTTACGAAAAAGATATTTGGATGGAAGACAACATTGTTAGGATGCAGTTGTAAAGAACATCTCTGTAGTTTCTAAGCCTCTCAATTCCTCATTGATTTAACTACATAAAGAACATATTCAATCCATGCAACAATGTGAATGCTAGGCCCTCCAAAACACTAGAATAACTCTCTAGTACTGCTTTCCTAAATTTTACTGTCCTGTTTCGATCAAAATATTGTGATTGTTATTGGTTGAGTTTCCATATGGTGGACATCAAACCCTGGGTAAATGTGTATGTAGACCCTATAACCAGTCAACATCTAAGCATTTGTCAACTCATTGGAATTATAAAAGCAAAATGATTTTGTTTTAAAATAAAATTGAAACAGAAAATGAATAAAGAACAGTATAGCTTCCACCACTTTCTTCCCAGAACTGAGACCCTAGGTCCCTACTTCGGTGGATCAAGCTTTCCTCCACTCGGAATTCGTATTCTCCATAAGTAGTATTAAATATCATCATCGACTTGTTAGTTGCCTTGCGTTTTGTCACTGCTTCAAAATCTTTTCATTGATCGAGCATCATCATCATGCATTTCTCTTTGTTAAGGTGGAATACGCAAATTGGTCCTCGAAAGTGTGATTTATTCAGCTTCTCAGTTATGATGAGGCCTATGGGGCTAAATTGGCCCGGCCCTGTCATTGATGAATTGTTGATGAGGTCTATGGGGCTAAAGTTTTCTCTTAGCTGGATTTGAATTTTGGTTATAACCAAGTTCGGGTGAAAGCTAGTGATGTGCATAAGACTGCTTTTAGAACTCATGAGGTCATTATAAATACTTAGTGATGCCTTGTGGACTTATGAATGCACCTTCTATGTTTCAAACTTTGACGAATGATATCTTTAAGCCCAGTGTTTGGGAATATGTATTGGTTTTCTTTGATAACACTTTAATATACGGTTATGATTGGGATTGGGATTGGGAGTCCCATATGGAACAAAACTGAGGTTTTACAGGTGTTGTTGGATAATAAGTTAGTGGCAAACCATTGAAGAGGCTACATGGGAAGAAGAATTCTCCATCAAGACTCCATTTCCAGATTTCAATCTTGAGGACAAGACTGATTCTCAAGAAAGAAGCAGTGTCTGCAGCTAAAATAAACCTTTAGACCCAAAGACTAGTATATTTTCTCAGATTGCTAATAGGCCTATTATGTAGAGAGTGTATGAAAGTAGGAATAGGAGAGTGAGGCAATGATGTGCTGGCTAGGGAGAGTGATGTGAGCATTGTATGTGGGACTAGTTAGTTGGAAGGATTTTCAGTTCTTTTGGGGTGTGAGGAGAGAGAGGATCGGGTCTTATTTGCAGAGTTGGTTATGAATGGAGGGCAATAGCTTTCTGTAGGAGCTTTGGTTTACGGACAAGAATTCTACTTCCTATTTCCCCTTTTGTCTTTTGATCCAATAATACAATATTACCATATTTTTGTTGTTCTTTGTCCTTTCTTGAAATTTGTGTTTTTGGTGTATGTATGTATGTATATGGAGAATTCAATAACGTTTGTAGTTATGTGTGTATATCTGTATGAAGCTTTTCTGAGTAGTGATTGATTGGTGCAAAAGAAGGATGAATCAGAACCCGCAATCAAGTGAAGGAAGACCTGATGATGATACCGCTCTCTCTGATTTCCTTGCTTCCTTGATGGATTACACTCCCACTGTAACTTTCATTTATCTTTGTTATTTTGCTTTCTTCTTGTAATTTCCCATTTTACCCAATATAATGAATGTATCCTTTGTTTAGATACCTGATGAATTGGTGGAGCATTACTTGGCCAAGAGCGGTTTTCAGAGTCCAGATGTTCGATTGTGGGTTCCTCTTATATTTTATTCACTATCAAATTTTCTTTATATTCTGCTTCAAAAAATAAGGTCCATGGAATTCAATTTAGGCAGGGTTATTTTTGTAAGGAAACAAGTTATTGAGTACTCTGGTTTCTGTTGGGTTTCTCCTGCCCTGTGATTTATGTCGCCCTAAATTCATTTGGTTTATGCATACTCTTTTGGGTTAAATTGTTCAAATGATGTTTACTATTGAATTTCTTTCCCATCTTTCTCTGTCCTTATTTTAGCATGAAACGGTGTAATTAACACCTTCAGATTGAAAAGATTGGCTAATGCATGTCTAATTTACCCTTTTGTGGCAGTTTCATTGAGACATTTTGTATTTGCTTTTACTCAATTTGCTGGTTTAAGTTGGATCAAACTCACATTTTCCACTATTTTCTCGTGCATTTTATCATGCTCAATCTCTTAACGCTTCTTGTGTTCCTTTCTTTTCGCTCCTGCTCTCTTTTTTTGAGCATAGTAAGCCTTTACCTGAGGTATTTTTTTGCTGTTTTTGTTGTCGTGCCGAAAGATATGAAAAGGAGGATATAAATCAAAAAGTCCATGCATTTGCAAAATGATGAGTGCTTGAGTGATTTGATATTACGATGGCTCGTTGATATTGTGTATAAAAATCAAAGGCAGAACAGATCCCTTCATGGAAATAAAAAATCACACCATTCTATGAACCGAACTATTACATGGCCATGTCTCAGTTGTGTCCCTTTGGCCTTAAAGTTGTAAATTTGAGAGTTTTTAAGTTGTTGAGTTGAGAGATAAGTGACTAACAAATAAAGATATAATATTACTAGTTTATATTTCTTTTATGGTTTCTGTGCAAAATACAACTCTCTCTTTGGGATTCTTTAACATGGTGCAATCAGTATATTGGAAATGAGTGCCGACTGTTAATCTCTTTTAGTTGGAAAATGATGAAATATGCTAATTGTGTTGATCTGATTTGCTAGACATTTTATTTTTCTTCTCACTCCTACTGGGTTAGTTTTGGATTTCTTGCCTTGTTATTTTGGACCTCTAATATAGTTGAGAATAAGTGCTTGTTGTGAAATTCATTGGTGTTCAACTCTTCTGGCATTTTGATCGACTGTTGTTGATTGATTTATTGGATTTTTAGCCCTTGCATTTCTTTTTCATATATTGTGAGCTTGACTAGAAATGCTCATCATTTTTTCAGGACCAGATTGGTAGCTGTTGCCACTCAGAAGTTTGTTGCTGAAGTTGCAGGAGATGCACTTCAGTATGTTCATTTTACCTGTGTTTTTGGTTGAATCTTTACTATCTAGCTTTTATTTTATTTTATTTTATTTTAAACCTTGAATTTCTGCTAACTATTCATGTGTCAGTTAAATTTAGAAATATTCTTCTGTTGAACTTGATCTGTAGTTTCCTAAAATGTATTGAACTTTTTGCAAATATGCATGTGAGAGGAGTTGAGGAATGTCTGAAGAACACTTGTTTCGTTATGCTTCATTTAAATGGTATGAAAGAAAGTGATAGATTGGAAAAAGACAAAAAAGAAGGAAGAGAATTAGAGTAGAAAGTGATGTTATTTGGATAAGTTGTTTGAAAGAGAGTAGAAGTAAGAGTAAAGTAAAATAATTTTATTTGTCATTAATAATTTTATTTATTAATTTTAATTATTTATTTATTTTTATAATAGATAAACGAAAAACAAAAATAAAACACTCACATAATGGTGGCCTGTAATGGATTATGTAAACAAATTACATTTCAAAGACCTATCTTTTTAGTAACATATTGGATTATGTGTTTATGTTGCTAAAATAAGCTAGGCACGGGTTGGAAGATAAGCCAGGCTGGCTTCCTCTCAAATGCCATGTCTTGAGAGAGGAAAGCTTTACGTGTGGGCTCCACAACTCAATCCTCTCATTTCTGTTCAAATACCTTGAAACAAACCGGGAGAATCACCGCACATTCACTCCCATCATCTCTAACAGTGTTTCAACAGATAGAAACTAGGCTTTACTGAGTGTTAAAGGCATATAGGAAGTGCACATGCACATGTATTTCAGTGGAATTCATTGCGCAGTTGCACTTAATTTTGTGATTTTATCCCTGCTCGTGTAAATGTCCATAAATGCAGAAGCCACAATGAGAGGACAAATGTTAGTCAAGGTTTGTTAACTTTTAGCGTATTTCAATGGAATTCTTTGCACAATTGCACTTAATTTTGTGATTTTATCCCTACTTACGTAAATGTAGAAACTACAATCAGAGGACAAATGTAAATAAAATGCTTAATATTGAGGTTGTTAACCAACTTTTAGCCCCCTACGACATAGCTTGTCCTAATTTGTTGGTACTATCTTTGTAGGAAGTACAGTACTTTCATAGTAAATAACGTTTGTTGGCATTCTTTTTTAGATTCATCATCATAAACAAAGGTGAATATAGAATATAAAAGTATTATTTATCAATTTAGATCTTTAATTATGTTGCTTATATTTTATTTCATTTTGATTTCGTATCTACACTCTCATATATATTTATGCAGAGTCCCAATGTCCTCTTATATTTTAGACACTAGCCCTGTCCAAGTGTCAATGTCTTCATAAGATATAACTGGCCAACTGTTTTTTTTAGTACTTTTTGTCTAAATTTTATTGATTTTCTTGGTTTTACCTATATAAAATCTCACAAATTTCTCCCTTCTTTATCATCCACGACTGCATTAGTATTTCTTTTTTGGCTAGTTATAAGCACACTGTTTATGAGTCGTTTAGTTGCCTAGTCTTTCTTTTACGTGTCCATACAGGATGATGAGTTGACTAGATGTTAACTGTAGGCACTGCAAAGCAAGACAAGCAACAATTCCAAAAGACAAAAGGGACAAGCAGCAGAAGGTTTTGGCAGCTCTTAACTGGTTTTGTCTATACATTCATTGTGTATGTGTAGTACTTACATTTCATTATCCATAACAGGATAAACGTTTGGTTTTGACGATGGAAGACCTATCAAAAGCATTGCGTGAGGTAAGAATAGTTCGCTATTTCTCCTCGTTGTAGGGGTATTGCAATCCATTATTTTATTATTGATGTTTACTCTTTCTATGCAAAACCATCTCTCCGCTCCTGGCTATATATATGAATAATTCAATCTCTTCCAGACAAGTCTGTGATACCCCCCATCACTCATCTTTTAAACCTCTGCTTTGCTAGCTTGCCCAGATCTTTTGTTACCCTGTTACTAGTTCAGATAGTGATTGTGGCTAATATTCAGTGGGATCGGAATAGTAGTATCATCACTGCTTTGAACATCATCATCGGCTATGACATCTTTCATTTTCTTATCTGAACTGAAAAATGAAGACCTTTTTGATTGGTTTTTTAGACTTCCGTGTTTCATTCCTTGTCTTACCCCAACTGGTCTAGTCTCTTCCTTTTAGTTATTTTTTAGGGGTTTCTTCACAAAGGGTTTGGGGCAATCAGTCTCAGACACATGCCATGGGTAAGCATGGTCAGCTCTCAGATCCCATTACCTCTGGGCCAAGAGACGCCGCAAACTGCAACTAATTGTGCTAACACACATGGGTGGTCCAGCCATGTTTTCAAGAAATGTTTTTAAGCTTCTATTTAGATCAATGTTATGGTTTTTATTGAGACATCTGATTAGAAGATAACATATAATTCATTTTTGCTAATTGTGCTGATATGTTATATTCCTTTACATTGAATCCACTTATTATCTTTTATGAACAGTATGGCGTGAATTTAAGGCATCAAGAATATTTTGCCGACAGCCCTTCTACTGGAATGGATCCTGCCAGTCGAGAAGAATGAGTGTTATCTTGATTATTTGTGTTCAGGCTTTTAAAGTTGCATGTGTAGTAAGTATTACTTTATACCAATGCTGAATTGAGTATAGTTTATTGATATTTTGCTAGTTCTCTAGTTTTATGTTATGTATGCTGACGTCATTGCAAAAGTCATTAAGGTTAAACACGTTCATGATAATATGTTACTTAACACACTAATTTATGATAATAATTTTTGTAAATACGGAAAAATTGTTATTTGATAATAGTATTTTATGTTAAACACAAATTATGCAATGAAAAAGGTGAAAATTTTAAGCAACACAATTTTACAAAAGTGCAGATTATTTGAAAAGGAGTGATTAAGTTATAAATAAAATACATAGTATTAAAATTGTCAATTATTGTTTGTCTGCTTTTGCGACACTGTTATCTAGTAAGAATAAATATGATTGCATTTTTTACCATTCTACATAGAAGCCGTTTATTGTGATCACATAATGTTGCCGTGTTATTTCATTTTGACATCACGGTTTCTGTGGCAATATTTCGTTACAGCTTGAAAAGTTCATTTTTTTCCCAAAATAAGTTCATTTAAAGATACATTAATAAACTTATTTTCACTTTAATTTTTAAACTAAACAAGTTTATTATTCATGTTTATTTGTGAACGTATATTTACTTTAATTTTTAAACGAAGTTTATTATATATTTGTTCTAACGTTTTTGGGTCAATTTCTTGACTTAATTTTTAAGTAATACGTGACTATTGAGTATATAAAAGAATAAACCTTCAGGTTAAGTTAACAAAAATCTGTTTTTAAATTTGTTTTTTCAAACGATGCATATTGTCTGTTTTTAAGTTTGAAATTGTATTACGATTTTGTATTTAAATTATCTTAACTTTGATTTTTAAGCAACCTGAAGTATTGGACAAACCAGAATAATTTTAAAAACTAAGAGCAAAATGCTTAACTTGAAACAACTCACATTTTTTTTTTTTTCAAGAAACCTCGAGAAAATCAGGTTTAAATTCAACTTTTTTTACATTGAATTCTCAACGTGAAAATTCCTCTTTTGGAAAAACTGAAAAAATCAAGTTGAAATCAGCTTATTGGGAACTGAATTATGGCTGGTTTATTGGGTATGTTAGAGAATTCAATTTCCGGAGGAGCCGAATTCTTAAATTATTCATTCCAGCCTTGGAAAACCGGCTGAAATTTGGTTCCTAAAACAGTCGAATTTTTTGAGAAAATGGAAAAAGGGAAAGAAAAATCTGGTGCTACTATCTATCATTGAGGATTAGACTCCTCGAAGATCAAATTCTCAACGTGTGAATAATATATAGGTCTAGTTTAGGAATTAAACTGAGAATAAGTTTACTTGGTTAATTTTTTTTAAGTGGGTATATTTTGAGAAAAATTTCTGAACACTTGTTCTTGGGCAATTTTATTGTCTTGTGAGTTTTGTGGGCGATTATTATTATTGTTCTCTTATGTTAAATGTGGATGATTATTTCGTTACGCACTCCATCACACACATACCATTTATGAGTTGGAAGTTCTAAACATCTTGGTGTTTGACTTGTTTCGATTGCATCTTTGGTTATGGGATCAATGATTTCTTAACTCGAGAGTCCCACGTACCCATATTTCTTTTTGCAACTGTTTAGATATTGATAGTTTGGTATAGGAATTTAACGTGGACCACTCTATCTATTGGATGCATTCAAATTTGGGTGACATGACAACTATGAGGATATTGTTTAATGAAATGTTTGTGAAATTTTCAGACTGTGTCGGGTTATACTAATATGGTACATAATATGGTACACTGTTTAGTTTTGAGAAGAAAAATGAGAGCAGGTATAAAAAAACAATACAGTACTTTAAATTGAGCTTAGAATAAAAAAAATGATTCAGGTAAGCCTTTGGAATTCATATTTTTATATACTTGGGAGTTAGCATTTTTGACTTTGAATTGAAAAATTTTATGATCTAAAAAGAATTAATATCAAATGATTTTGAAAACACTCATATTTTATTGTTAAATCGATATAGAGAGTCGTTCTTGGACTACCATTTTTGTTTATCTACTTTATGTAAATTTTGTTATGTGGTCTGGAGAGTTATAACATTTAAATTAGCTATTATAATGCTATTATACATTATTATGTGAGGTGTTGCAAATAATATTTTGTAGGGCATGAATGAGAATATGATGAAGAATTAAGAAGGTTTATATAGTTTATTATGAGTTTAATTATAAAGATAAGTTTTAGTCTCGTGTTCATAAAATAAGTAGTCATTGATTGACTATTAAGTTTTCATTGATAAGTGAATAAAGCTTTGTAATTTGTAAAAAGAAATTTTCTTTAGTTTTTTGTTGGAAAAAATATATTTTTATATTTAAACTGTTAATTTAAAGTGATGAATCTTTGTTAACCTATTAATATTTTTTTATTATGACATCTTTTTCATCACTTATATCCTTTTGTATTTTTTCATTTTTTATTAGACTGAGGTTATGAATGTTAAAAACGATTCATCCATCCTAATTAGACATTCATCATTGTAATATGCTATTATAGGTATTATGTGAGGGTATTGTCGATAATTATTTTGACTTTTTTAGAAATATTTTAGATGAGTTCCCTAAATGCATCTTTTGAAAACAATGGTTATTTTTTTAATATAGTAAATTCTATAGTCTCAATGTGATGTTACATTATAAAATTGCGCATAGTCTGTTTATGAAATATCATAAATTATGGTATTAAAAAGGTGGACTTTTTTCAAGTATTAGAATAAAATGTTTTTATAGAAACGTTGGTTCAAATGAAACAAAGTATACTGATGATTGTGTCACTTCACTTATTTAGGTAAGAAAAGTTTATTATGGAAGGGGTTGAATGAACTCTTAAACATTTGTTTGCAGCGGATAGAAACAAATTTAGTAGACTTTCTTAGTTAATAGTATAACAAATCGTTTGGCAGAAAAGTTTTTATAGAATCATCTAATAGATTGTTTAAAAAGAAGAATAAACTAAACAAGAAAATATGGGTAACAAGAAGAGTAATCAAAATATAAAAATTATCCTGATTTGTTCAAATTTTGATTACATGCAATCCTTTTAAACAAGTGTTTAAAAACTTTTACTAACTAACCCCCTTGATTATAATGAGTATTTTCACATTTTCAAGTTACCACAAGTATTCACACTTTTCTAGATTATACTTTCTTAACTTCTTCGTGAAATTAAAAATACTCTCAAATAGAGCACAAAGAAAGCTCAGAAAAAGATATAATTTCATAATGTGAAAAATTACAATGATTTAGTACTCAACATAAAATAACTTGATTAAACACTTTTTATAACTCTTATACTTTCAACAAGGTCACTTTATAGCTTTTGTTGTCTAACTTGCCTTGCTTTTTTCTTCACTTTCAATCCTTTTTATATAACTTTTCAAATTTGTTCTTTGATACTTTAATTGATTAAGTTTGGATTTTGCAATATCTTGGTATCTTCATTTTTTTTTAATAAATACTCAAAACGAAAAATTTGGATTTATAATCTTTCAATTTGATTTTGTTTTAAATCTTTTTAAGAAACTAATTTAAAAGTATTTGCAATATGAGTTAGGAAAAAATAAATTAAAGTCTTATCTAAATTTTATTACAAACTCGTGTCGTAGATGTTTACAAGATCTACTAAAGACTACATGTGCAAAATATTATTAGAACAATCAAATCATTCAATTAATGTAGATGTTTATAAGATCTACTAAAAACTACATGTGCAAAATATTATTAGAACAATCAAAATAAAAACCAAATCATTCAATTAATTCTTATCATCCAAACATCAAACATAAACTCTACATGATTATCAATTCGGTAGGTCATAAACGGTCTAAGTAATTCACATCTCAACAAATTATACAGGTCCTTCAACAAATTATGATATTAATTTGACACAAGTTAAACTCAATTACAAAATTAAAATTTATTATTCTTGAAATGATTTATTATTCTTGAGGACTCATGGGATAGAGTGGTTGAAATTGTTTAAAATAAAGAATTATTGTATATGTGATGTTTCGATTTATTTCTTTCAATTAAATATATAAGGAAGAGATTAATATATTAAAACATTGATAGAAATAAGTCATATGCAAACAAAACCGATTACATTTTGTATTTGAAGATTTCATGAATAAGATTCTTACATACTAAGAACAACTCGTTAGTTTTGCTAATACCAAAATTCACTTAGATCAATTTTCTATTTTCAAGTGTTTAGATACACATTAATGAGAGGCTTAAAAACGTTATGAGAAAGATAAGAGTTTTATAAAACTTCTAATGATCCTTTACGGATATTAAATACTACATCAATGAGAGGTTAAATTTTACTATAAAGTTGAGAATTTTATAAAACTTCTAATTATGATTTATGATGTGGATAGTGTATGATTTATGCTACTCTTACTAAAATCACTTATATATTTGTTAAATAATCTTACTTATGATATTCTCAAAACTCTTTATGAGATCCTTCAAAATGTTTGGATCAGTAATGAATATTAAACACACAAAACCTATAAACACAGAACAACAATAATAATAGTTGGGCATAATGTGATTAGTATATGATTAACATAGTTAGGTTTACAAAACTTACTACACCAATTCACTATATTTTAAGTTCTATTATTTTAGGTCAAATTCGATTAACTTGCTACTCTAAATTGAAATCATTACATCTTATCCGAGAACTCACAACTTCTTTTGTTATTTTAAAAGAAAATATTTATTATGCTTTTTTACACAATAAGTGTGATCGTTGTATTTCGAAATTTTTAAAGAGTATAACAAAAGACAACCACTTGTTTGTGTTTGTCAGAGCATTAAATCTATTTGTTATCCCTTGTTGCGTTAAAGTTATTTTCTGACTGTTGGTACATTAATTTCTTTAATGGGTATCATTTATTTACAACAATTTTTTTCAAATTTCAAACTCTATTAGGGTCTTTTTCGTTTGAGATAAACTCTTAGGCTTCTTTTCGTTCTCTCTCCAATTTTTTTATTTTTTATTTTCATTCTCCAGAAGTTCTTGTTATATCCTCATAGACTTGCATTAAATATTTAAGAATATTTAAGGAAAATGTTCTCACATACTTCGGAAAATGTTACTGTTTATTTTTTAATGATAATTTCAATTTTAAAATTACAAGACTTGTAAAGATGAATTTTTTGGATTATGCGTTCACATTTTATAGTTTCAACACAAAATAATAAATAAAGATTTTTAACTTTTTGGAGGTAATTATTATAATTAGAGTTTTAGGATTAACAGGTATTCTTATTTTGAAACATTTAACAGGTGGAGACTAATTATTATTTGGATATTTATCACCTAAAACTATTCTCGAGGATTTCTAATGTATAAATATTAAAATATAATTATCTTTACCCAAAAATGCATATAAATAAATAAAAAGTTAAGTGGGAAGGAGTTTATTCATTTTGTAAAAGTAAAAATTATTAAATTTTAAAAACTCGAAAGTACTTGCATTGTATCTGTCACACTGCGTTATAAATTTTGGACGTTGGAAGATGCAATTCTTGCATTGCATTGCATGCGCATAGTTGGACTTTATTCCTTCTAAAAAGATGATGGTGCCCGTGGGACACAAGTGGTTCTTTTTTTTTTTTTATCATTAAAAGAGAATACTATATAGAATCCAATATTTGAGATACGACCACTATTAAAAAAAATATATATCTCTAAAAAAATAAAGAGAATTTTTTCTCACCTATCCGTAAATGATATTGGAAACATTTAAAATTACATAATCTAAACGATGCAATCTAAAATTAAGAAATTATTTTAAATTGTATAATCTACTCAGACATATGTTGGATTATGCAATCCGTAAATCCATTTTAGATTGTACAATTGTGTAATTTAAATATATATTAATCTAAAATACATTTATACAGGTAATCTAGAGGTACATTTTGGATTAGATAATTCAAAACTTTTGTGAACTAGATATATATTTTGGATTATGTGATTCAAAAATTTAAAATATAATTTTGATCTAGAAATATATTATAGGTTCTATAATCCAAAATACAGTTTTGGATTACACAATTCCGAGATTTAGAAATATATTCATAATGTTTTTCAATTCACAATCCAAAAGTTTAAAACATGGAATTAATAGTTAATGCAAAAAAAAAAGCCTAATTATATTAATCTTAACTAAAATAGTAGATTTATTATTAATTATAATCTAAAAAAAATACTATAATTAAATCTTTCTAATGTGAATAAAATTATGTTTATCATGTAAGATTTATTATTTTAATTGTATTGCACTGCTGCTAAATAAAGGAGAAAAGAATACCAGAAGAGGTTGTGGTGGTCTTTTGTAATTATATCACAAAGAAACTAATAAAGAAAATTCAAGGAACAAGATGGGAACAAGACACTTCCATATCAAAATCAGGGCTTTGAATAAAAAAAATCAGATTGATCAATCAAAAAAGTAAAAAGAAAATGTTTTTCAATTGATAAAATTGAAATTCATAATATAATTATGAATGATTTCATAGTTTGCATATTCAAAAATATTATTTTGAATTGGATAATACTTCAAAGTAGTACTATACACGTTTTCTTTTAACTGTGTAATCTAGAATTTATGAATTTTTAACTGCATATTGTGTGAAAGATTAAATCTACTCATAATGGAAAAACTCAAATAATTAAATTAACTCTTGATTATTTAATCCAAAAATCTTTCAGGTAGGTTGCTCAGTTTGAAAGAAATTCAAAACTATTGAGGACATCTCTAATATTATTGGAATGCTTTAAAATAAAACACCACAAACTTCAACATCTAGAATATCTTCACCTCTCACAATAATCTTTTTCAGGTTCTAGAGCTTATATACAAAAGCTGTGAAAGGAATAGACAAGTGATTCATTGAAGACACAATGAAGTTTCATTGAGGGTTACAAAACACAAATGGTAAAATGCACATTTTAAGAAAATGGGTAGGACCCTCCTTGAGTCAATCTTTGTTCAATTTATAGGTCAATTATAACTTTGTCTCGTTGGTTTCCACTTTTACCGATACAAAGTGATTTTGCGAGTGTATCATTTGTTCAATTTAAAAGTTGAAGTGGAAGGTATCATGAATGGCCTTTTCAAAATGGTTGCACCTAATTGTGATTAAGGTCATTGACACTCATTATTGCCCATAATCAATCACTCCACAGTTTCAAAACCAATATCCAGTCGTACATTATTGTATCATACAATAGCTTTTAAGTTTTGGTAACACTTCCATTAATTCACAAAAAATACCATATAGATATGAGTTTTCTTTCTTATATATTACTCAACACGACACCACTTCAACCCAGAACCTTAAAGCATTAGGTTTATAGTTCTTCTTTCTTATATATTGCTCAACTTTCTCATTTTTATCTAATGTGAAACTAGACTCACACTTGAATATCTAACAAGTTGTTTCACAGAAAAATACAAGTACAAATTATTTCAATCCCAAGCTCGATGAGAGGGTATTTTGGAAATTTAGAGTTTTGTCACAATTTTATTTTTTAAAGACGTCTCAAAGAATGAAAAAATATATATATATATATTTAAACGAATCTTAGTCTCGACTCTTAAATAATACAGAACTATTAATTATACCGAAAGAGAAAATATAAAGTATCTAGTAGAAGAAAATTAGAAAAAGAAAAATAAAAAGTAAAAGATTGAGTTTCTAAGTATATTTTTCAAAATCACTTTCTTTTCCATCCAAATGCGTCCAAAACATGTTGTATGCTTCTTACCTACTTTCTATATATATTGAGTAACCAAAATTTTGATGACAATATGCTACATCTACTCATATCCCATTCATTACTATGTCTAACCCTAAATCTCATGATGGCATTCCCATTTTAGATCTTTCTCAGTCATTGCAGCCATCTTCCTTATTGTCTCTCTATAAAGCAAGCAAAGATTGGGGGTTTTTCTACATAATCAACCATGGAATCTCCAAAGATCTTTGCAGCCATATCCAATCACTGTCCAAACACCTCTTCAACCTTCCTTCTGATACCAAACTCAGACTTGGTCCTTTCTCATCTTTGAAATCTTACACCCCTCATTTCATTGCCTCTCCATTCTTTGAGAGCCTCCGAGTTGATGGACCCAACTTTTATGCTTCTGCTAATAGTTCTGCTGAAATTCTCTTTGACAAAAAGGACTTCAAATTCAGGTAATCAATGTGTGTGTGCATTGTTTCACATTAAGCTTTCACTTTTAACTATTTTGGTGTCTCTTTCTTTGCCTCCTTAATTTTATTTACATCACAATTAGATAACTTTTTCATAAACACTTCTCATAAAAAAAGTAAAATAAATCTGAATTTTTCTCATAACTAACACAGAAATTGAATGAAAGAGATTCTATAAAATGTAAGTACATACACTGATATATATAAGTTGATTTTAACTTACAAGACATATTTTATTTCTTCTTTTTTGTGTTTTAAACAGTGTGATGATGGAAGAATATTGTAGTAAGATGGAAGATTTGTCAAAGAGAATTATGAAGATTGTGTTGATGAGCATAGGGGAAGGCATTGAGAAGAAGTTTTATGATTCTGAGTTCAAGAAGTGCCAGGGCTACTTGAGAATAAACAATTACTCAGCCCCAGATGTTATGGAAGACCAAGTTGAGGGGCTTGGAATGCACACTGATATGAGTTGTATTACCATCTTATATCAAGATGAGATTGGAGGGCTTCAAGTGAGATCAAATGAGGGAGAGTGGATTGGTATAAGCCCTTCTGAGGGAACCCTAGTGGTGAACATAGGGGATATGTTGCAAGCATGGAGCAATGACAAACTAAGGTCTTCAGAACACAGAGTTCTTTTGAAGAATCATTTGAACAGGTTTTCTCTAGCCTTCTTTTGGTGCTTTGAAAATGACAAGGTCATTTTGGCACCAGATGAAGTTGTTGGAGAAGGAAACAAGAGAAAGTACAAGCCATTTGTGTGCTTGGATTATTTAAAGTTTAGAGAGAACAATGAAAAGGGAAGATTTGATAAGGTGGGTTTCACAGTCAAAGACTTTGCTGGGATCAAGGTTCAATAGTAATTTGCAGAAGTTAATATATGCAGTGTCATATCAGTAGTAGTAAGGTTAAAAATATGTCCCTTTTGTGTAATGTTTGGTTAATGGAAACTAAATTGCTAGTATAAACATTATTTGATAGAAACTAAAATTGTTACTGCAAATATCATGATCAACTATGTATACTAATCAAGATAGTTTAGTTAATTAATATAGAAAATTGATATATGCTAATGGTGTGTTGAATAGTGTAAACCCACCATGCTTACACTAATTACTTACTAATTAGTGTGAGATAATGGCTGTGACAATGGAAACCATATAAGGCCAACTATATGACAATTTTATAGTGGTTCTCCAGCATCAGTGTGAATCATGCAGATAATAATAAATGCTTGTTACATTTGACTGTGCTAGTACAATATATTTTATTCATATATGTACATTTAGTATACGTTTGAGTTTGGATTTTGCAGTGTTGTCCTTTTGAGAAGAAATTATGCAGTCTGAGGTTAAGAGGAGGTAGTTGTTTAAAACTATGTTTCAATTTTTTATACAAATATTTGAATATCAAAGTAAAATATAAATAAAATCGCATTATTTTTATACAAATAATATATGAAAATCACTGACAAAAAATTATTTGAATGTTATATACTCCTATATGTTATATAAAACTCAAGTTGGTACTGTATGGTCAGCCTGTACTTGGAAACTGCTATCAGAGAGCAGTAGGAACCCTACTTAATGCTAACATTATTTTATGTGTTCCACTTTTCCCAAAAAAAACAACATAACAACAAAATATCATATTAGCTTTTAAACAACGCATTTGTACAAACACGACAATATTTAAGTCAACTATTGGAATAGGTAATAAAAATAAAATTATTTTTAAATTTAATTTATATTATGTAAATATTTAGTGGAAGCTAATTATTTTATAGAAGTGTTTGTACTACTGTCCGAATCAATTTGAAAAGCTAATTTATATGTTATAATTGTTCAAATAGGAATCATAATCTAAACTAAAAGAAAACAAATCTTCCCTCTAAGAATTTTCTTATTTCATTTTTTATATAAATTTTGACATACTTTTCTTTTTTATTTATACTTTTTCACATTAGATTTATCTATGTGATTTACATTTATCTTTTCCATTCACAGTACGTACGTGTTTTATTTATATTCATCACTTTCATTTAAATTCATTTTCTTTATTCACACTTATCTTTTTTATCTACTATAATATTTTATATTTTTATTATATTTTATTTTTACTAAAAATGAATATACTATATCAGAATTTTTGTTAAACTACTATTATTAAAATCAATCACACTGATATTAATTAAATTAATATTAAAAATAAATTTTATTAAGCACTTAGTTAATATTAAAATAAATAAATTTTAAAATAAGAATACATTAACATTGACTCGGTTGATACCAAGGTGCTTTAATTAAAAATTAGTTTTGAATCAGCTTCAAAAACTCACATTAATAAATTAGTGTTAATAATTTTAAAGTTTGTGGATGTAGAACACAAATTCCATGTTGTTTACTACTTAGAGTGATTTTTTATTGTTAGCTTCGATTTTTTTACTAATGCTAAACCTTAATTCTCGTGTAGTGCAATATACGTGCTTCGTTGTATCCATTATTAGATAATCTGTGTGCAAAATCTGTGTGCTTAGTTTTGCATATCTTCCAAACTATATCTGTGTGCTTAGTTTTGTATATGTTCCAAACAATAAATAAATCTCACTCTCTCTCACACACACACATGTATAAGACTATACATTTGTTCTTAAAAATTAACTATAAGTTTTTTATGGATAGGTTTTCTTCCATTCTACAAAATTAAAAGTATCACAAAAGTCATTAAATTTATGTTTGCCCCTTGGAGAATTAAACCTGTTTTTGTGTATTCGAATATTTAAAATGACCTATGTTAGATGATGGAGTAATACTTAAAAACTAACTTTTCTATCAAGTCATATATTTGGGATATTTTATTTCAGTTATATAACTAATGATGTATATGTAGTCAAGTAAACAGTAAGAGAATTTTTATATCAGTTGTAAATTAATGTTAAAAGTGGATATATCATATTAGTTATTTTTTTTTAAACTTAATACTTGACTTAAATACATCAAAAGAAATATTCATTGATTGTAGTAATATGTAAAAAAATTATTTTTTTAATAGTAATATTTTGATTTATCGTGTATAATTGCAAATATTTATACAAAGTAATATATATATATATATATATATATATATATATATATATATATATATATATATATATATATATAAACTAAATCAATTAAAATTTCACTTAAATCAATTCTAAAGCGGTAATGATAATGTATGATGATGGTATAGGGGTGATAATTCTCTTAAAATTGTGTTATTAAATTACAAGATAGATGAAATTAAAAATCTCTCTTTAATTATAAAAACCAGCTACCAAAAAATTAGAAAAAAAATGGTCAAGATTTCTTAAGAAAATATAAAAACTTATATAAAATGTTTTTTTTTTAACTTTTAAATCTCCTAGTCCCCTTTGTGAATTGATCCGTATAAATCTTTTTTATTATAAAAGAATATGATAATAGTTTTATTGAGTTTTCAGTCAAAAGTTATGTTGAGTTGCACCAAATTTTTTGTTGTATTTTTTCTCAAATCAAATTATTCTAAAACTTAGATTCTAACGTGCATACAAAAATATCAACTCAGCCTTTTAATCAGTACTACGATTATTTTCTGCAATGGTGTAATTCGTAAAATGTGTAAATTTTTGTTCATTACCAAAATGAGTAAAAAATGTGCTAGTTGGTCATTATTTCATTTAAGTAGAGAAAAAATGTGCAAGGCAGGTATCTGACACGATTTTCTTTGCGATTATATTTCCGTTTCTGAATACAAAAATTTGAAATAATTAGTTATAATTAGTTATAACTGAAACTTACATTTTCAATTCGGTATTTAATTAAATAATTAAGATAAATGTTAGCTTATGATTTTAAAACAAAATTTATTGATTCTGAATATTATTTTTATTGTATTATTTAAATAAACTTTTAATGTGTTTAAGGGTAATCAAAATCAATATAGATCAGTTGAATAACATTACTATTTTTAGTATTTTATTTAAATATATATTTAGTGTGTTTGATGGTAATCAGAATCAACATATTAGTACCTTTAATGATACTGTCATTTTTATTGTATTATTTAAACATATCTTTAATATATTTAATGGTAATCAAAATTTGAATTCAAAATGAAAGTTTTAGTTATAAATAATTATTTTTAATTATAATTAATTATTTCAAATTTTGTAGAGGTGAAAACTCAAAATATTGATTAAAATGGTGTAACTGAACACAATTTCAACATTAACACAATAATTATTACTGTCTTGCATCAGTTTTTCTTTACTTAAATGAAAATCTCGACATACTTAATCTTTACATCATCTTTTCATAATGAAATTTGGTCAAACTTGTTCCAACTTAAATGAGAGTTGGAATTACACTGTTACGAAAAAACAAAACAAAAAAAAGTCAGGATGTACAAAACAAAATATAAAGTGAGAGTTGTTTGAAAATAAGTGAAGGTACACTTTGTTTGTGTTTTAAACTTAGAAGACAATAATTATTATTAGGATAAATATCACTTCTAATAGGAATCACTGTAGCATGTATATTGGTTGGTTATTAAATGCTACCTTCACACTATTAACTATAATTTTATTACAATTTTTACAATATAATTTTATTATAATTTTGTCAATATTAAAATCCGTCCTTTTATGTTTATTATTATTTATTTGACAACAAATTTCTTGAGGAGTAAGATTTTATAGAACAGTGTTTCTCTCTGTTCAGTTACCTCATTGTTTTCCTCTCTCTAAAAGTTTTATCTAAGTTCTATTTTTCTGCTAGTTTTGTAGTGTCAGTTTTATCTGAAAAATCTATATGAAGAACTTACGAAGTATAAAACACACACACACACACATATATATATATATATATATATATATATATATATATATATATATATATATATATATATATATATATATATATATATATATATATATATATATATATTAAAAAAAAAGTTGCTAAAATCTAAAAACGAAAAAAAATCAGAGTTTTGAAGGAGGAACAACTTCTTAATTTATTGTACATATTTATATTTTACCATTATTAATGTGGAATAATTAATTAATTAAAAAAATTTACTTACACTTTCATGACCATATTTTAATTTTAAAATAATACCATTAGACTCAATTATTATATTTAAAATATTATTTACTAAATTATCGTATTCAAAATTTTGTTCACTAAATTACATCAAAAAATGAATAAAGGTTTATTATTGGACAACATACACACAAATATTTAATTTATGTAAATTTTTATATATACTTGTATTACATAGATATATCAAACTATACAAGATGTAATTGGTTAATTTTGGATTCAACCACCTCAATTATCAAATAAGACCACCATTGACATACTAATTTAAATACAACACAAAAACATTCACATATTTAAAGATTGTTCTAAACTCTAACATTAAGCAAGAAGATGATGATGATGAAGCAGCCATGAATAAAATGATAGTCTAACAGACACTGAGAAATGGGATGCACGTTTTGGTGCCTTCAACAAAATTATTTTCCATTTTCTCCATAAACTATACCATACTAGCTGCCCTTAAGATCAAACAATTAGTTTCAATTATTTCATCTCACTCCAAAACAAATCTCTAATAAAGATTCACTTAGACAAAAATTAGGGTTTCTTTTCTTTATCAATTTTAATTTTATTCACACCCTTTACTTTTACTAAATTTCGATCAAGAAAACCAAAGTTGGAAACTATATTTATTGAATACAGACAGATAGAAGAGATCATGCGTACATATTGTATTTTTCATAATAATAAAAAGTACATGTTAAAATAACACTATGCAGTAAATAATTGAATGCGTAAATGCTGTAGCTTGTTTTTGGTTCTTGTCCTTCAAATTCAACTACATTTTAATTAATAATTGGTCAACTTTTTTTCGGAATCTTGAATGGACTTTCAAACATTTTATTTTTTTTTATAAAAGTGCATACACATTTGGTAATAATTGGTTCATCCTATTTTTTTATACGTACAAAGATCATATGTTTAATAGAAATGTCATCAAAAAATTGTCAAATGTTTTTATTTTTTAAATTAGTAAGCACCCATCAATTTTTTCCCAAAAAATTCATTTAATTTATAAAATTATGAAATGAAGATCAACTATTCAATCTCCGTTTATAATTTTAATAACTCGTGACTATAATCCAGTGACAGTTATGTCAAGGAATAAAATAGTTGTCGTTTAGTAGAACTTAAAATGTTTTTATTAAATTGAATTAAGTAATTTTGTGTATCATTAAAAAATATATAATAAAGAAACCAATCAAATATCATAGTAATTACTTAACAATTTTGAATTGAAGTAGGGATTTTGTAATTCGGCCTGCTGCTGCCTTCTGATCCAAAGAACATTCCTTTTTCTAATATTTTCAAACTCAAAACAAAAGTATATGCAAACGACTTTCCCTTTTTTTTAATATCTTTATATTTTGTATTACTTTATATTATTTCTTTCTTACTTCAACTAAGTTTATTTAAATACAATTATACAAAAGCATATGCAGACGACTTTTCATTTTCTAATATTTTAGCATTTTGTATGCCTTCTTACTTTCTTTATTAAAACGAAATTATAAATTATATGCAAACGGCTCCCCAATGTCAAATATTTTTATATTTTGTATGATTTATAAATTATTCCTTTCTTACTTTCATCTGAGTTTATATTTAAATGTAGTTATAAAAAAATACACAATTAACTTTTTTTATTTTGTGCACAGATCCCTGAAGCAAAATGTCTGAATATTGTCTTAGCTTCATTCTGAATTAGTAAAAGCCTTGCATTTGTCCAATGTACCCAATAATTGGGCAATTTCTGCAGCTTGGTCTGTCTTTTTTAGTTGGACAATTCAATGATTAGTTTATTATTACAGTAGAAGAAGACCAATAATTTTGCTTTTTGCATGGAAAGTGTTCATGGAAGAAGAAAAAGGTGCAAACTCTTAGGAGGGAACTGTTTCAAAACCTGGTTTAACTAGTTATAGTTTAAACTTCAAATTCAAATCTAAAACATTAAAAGGTTACACAGAAAACAATGCTGGGATCCCTTCCTTTATGGCCAACCGTTATCTTTGAAGTTTTGAATTTCAGTTAGTTTCAACCTCAGAAAGTTGTCCAACATTGCTTCTTTTTTTCTTTTCTTCAATACCCTTTTGCTGCGTTCTTCAGTGAACCATTTTGAGTCTCAACAGAAGAAGAAATTTTGCTTCTTTTTTTCTATAGGACAACAAGACAAGAACATTCAAATTAATCTGCTTTTTCTTTTGATCACCCTTTTTCCCCTTTTGTTTGGTATACTTTAGTTTGATTTCAATTGAAATTGAATCTCGTAAGCCAAGTTGTATGTGATGCTTTTACATCCTATATAGTATGTCTCAGAGTGAACATGAAGCAATTGAAATTTAGAGGCCACAAGCACAACTTGTGACTTGACCCTCGTGTTTATGTGCAGGTGTTGAAGAAGCTGATCACATATTGTTGAGCTAAAATGGATAAATTATCCAACTTTGATGAAAATTCTGAGATGGGTTATCACCCTTCACCTTCCAATACTCTTCCTTTCTCCCCAATGAGTCGAGCTTCTTCTGCATATTGCCAAACTTGGACAAGCTCAGAGTCTGAGATTGTAGATGACAGTAGCTATGCCAGTGAGCCTTCACCTTCTCGGTGGAGGGCCAAGCAAGATGTTCTTTCAAAGCTAGGAATGAAGCTGCGGAAGCATTCAATTGATGATACACTTGGTGGCAGTGATCTCTTGGATTCAGGTAGATTTGCACTTTGCATTGCTTATGTAACTAATTTTGATGTTTTGGGACACTTTGAATGAGTATAATACAAGTGATTGACGTAATTTTGTCTACTTTAGTCGAGCTTGAACTGATGAAGGAAAGATTTGCAAAGCTTTTGCTGGGAGAAGACATGTCTGGTAGTGGAAAAGGTGTTTGTACTGCAGTTACAATCTCAAATGCCATTACCAATCTCTATGGTAATTTTTTAACTGTATCAATACTCAAACACACTCTTTAGTGTTACCTATAATTTATTGGAGTTCACACAATTGTGATGCAAACTCATTAGAGAAAAAAATGAGACCTGTGTCATTTCACTAGTTTCAATAACATATATTAGGGTGTTGAAAAGAACGTTTTAGTGAGTTTGTAAGTTGCCAGCATTTCTCATATTTGTTTGTGAAATTTATTAGCCTTGAATGTGTTTGATTGGGAATTCTGCAGCAACTGTATTCGGACAAAGTTTAAAGTTGGAACCACTAAAGCCTGAGAAGAAGGCTATGTGGAAAAGGGAAATGAAGGTTCTCTTATCAGTGTGTGAGTACATACAAGAATTTGCTCCAACTGCACAATATTTAGAAGATGGCACAATTGTGGAGGTGAGTTTGGTAAATGATAACCATAACTTCAATGGAATGTTTGGCATCTCTAAAAGTATATAACATCTTCTGATGTTCTCTTTCAGATGATGAAAAGCAGGCCAAGGTCAGACATCTACATCAACCTCCCTGCACTGCAGAAGCTTGATACAATGCTAATAGTATGATAAACCACAAATGCTTCTTGCATATAACATCTCAGTTTTCATCAAGACTCCTTGTTGTGACTAACATGATAAACACAACATTGTTTGCAGGAAATATTAGATACATTCCAGGACACTGAATTTTGGTATGCAGAGAACATACTAGGGAATTCGAGTCGATCACGTGGGGCATCAGGTCGAAGAACTGTTCCAAGGAAAGATGAGAAATGGTGGCTGCCAGTTCCTTGTGTTCTTCCTGGTGGCCTCTCTGACATGTCAAAAAAGCATCTGATAGAGAAAAGGGATTGTGCTAATCAAATTCACAAAGCAGCCATGGCAATCAACAGCAATGTTCTTGCAGAAATAGATATCCCGGAAACTTATATAGATGATCTTCCCAAGGTTAGTCCTCATTGGTAATCCTTATTGTTGAAGATCATATTTTCTGTTTCTGAAAGTTGGATCTCAGAACGAGTCTTGTTATGAAAGAACGTTTAGAAGAGAGATAAGAAAAAAGTAAAATTGATATTTCATTGAATGAGTAAAAGGTAATTACATTAAACCTACATCAAAGCATGTATGTTAATTAGCCAAGTAGAAAGTAACTAAGTAACCAAATAGTAATTAATCTCCAACAAAGTAGTAAGTAACCTCTAAACAACTCCATCTCTAACAAATCTGCATCTCTTTTTGTTCCAGCTGAAATTCTATTGCCAAGTGATTGAGGATTCAATTAAATGTGACCCCATAAAGCAAATGTCTTGGAATTTATCATCAAATTTCATAAGCCTTTTATGGAAGCCAATAATAGCAGCCGAGTCTTGTAGAAAACGGGATGATATAGTTTCAATTAAGGTACACCAATAGCAATGAAATCCGATTAGATTTTCTTAATCTCATGCCTATTCCCTTCAAATTAATCATTAGAGTTAAATGACTGATTAAGTTAATGCAGGAGAAGAATAGTTTGCATATATGCATTCACATCACTTTTATCAAAATGATTATACTCTAATCTTTCTTCTCTTACTCTTCTCAAACATGAATGTCTTCAGAGTGGAAGATCAAGTCTAGGGGACTCAATTTACCACTACATGAATAGTGCAGAAAAATTCTCACCCGAACAACTTCTTGACTGTCTCAAAATAAGTTCTGAACGTGAAGCACTTGAGTTAGCAGACAGGGTTGAATCATCAATGTACACGTGGAGACGCAAGGCTTGTTTGAGCCATTCAAAGTCATCATGGAGCAAAGTAAAGGATCTCATTGAAGAGACAGAATGTAACGACAAAAACTACACCTTAGCTGAGAGAGCTGAGTCTTTATTGCTTTGCCTGAAGCAAAGATACCCTGAACTTTCACAAACTTCTTTGGACACATGCAAGATCCAATACAACCGGGTAAGTTAAGCAAACTATGAAGTTTTGTCATTTGTGCAGCAATTGTATCTCTTTTTCCCTGAAAACAATTTTCAAAATGTAATGAAAATTGTCATTGAGTATATTTGAATTGTTAAAAAAAGTGGGATCATGGACTAAGAATGGTGATTATGTTTTGCAGGATGTAGGGAAAGCAGTGCTAGAGAGTTATTCTAGAGTTTTGGAGAGCCTAGCATTCAACATTGTTTCATGGATTGAAGACGTTCTTTATGTAGATAGATCAATGAGGAATCGAGAGGTTTAGAAACTATAGAGATGTTTGTTGTTTTCCATCCAATAATCTTCTCTAAACTATATGTTTACGTAGGATGAAGAGAGACATTAGATGATTATATGAAAAAATATATTGACTTGTATATGTGCATCTGATTGTTAAATGCAACAGAGATGAATTTTTTGCACCCTTTAAGCATTTAGCTTGAGTGAATAATATTGGCAAAAAAAGAAAAAATTTGATAGTGGAGAAAAAATCCAGAATCCTCATGAAGAAACAAGAAGGAAGATTCATTTTCTCTCTCAATATATTATTTTTGTGAACACAAGAATGGATGTCTGTCAAACTTTTATTACTTAAGCTCTGCCCTGTAAACTCTGCACCCAACTTTTGATAGGACATTTTACCATTTATTTTTTTTTCAATGTTTTATTACTTGAGAGTATTGATTACTGCATATAAATGATGAACTATAAGGGTCTTTCGTAAGGTTGCCTTCTGTTTTGTTTCGTTTTCCTCTATGTGGAAGGACCTTGTATCATTCACCTTCAAGTCCCACACCTTCTAAACAGGAAATAGTTTTCATGTTTATAACCAAATGCCCAACCAGCCCCAATGTCCCTTCGGGGACATCCGATAAAATTGGAACGATACAGAGAAGATTAGCATGGCCCCTGCGCAAGGATGACACGCACAAATCGAGAAATGGTCCAAATTTTTTTTTAATTTCTTTTCATTCTTCGAGCACCATCATGCGTTTCTCTTCGTTAAGGCTGAATACACAAAGTGGTCCTCCAAAGTGTGATTTTTAGATGATTCAAATGGTTGGTTTTTTTCTTTAAATTAACTGTCATTGGTAGATTAGCTTAAGGAATCTTTCCTTGGTGCAGATCTTTATGTATTGTGACCGCTCTAGTGAATGGGAAAACATTAGCATGAATATTTCATACAAAGCTATGGTGACTTGACTCAGAAAATTGGTGTTTTTCTAGTTACATATTTTTACGTTAATGTGTTACTTTATACCAGTTATTGCGACTTGGCTCATCATTGACACATTTGTTCACTATTAACTGAATGAACGTTTTCGCTGCAAACATTTTTCTTTTTAAAGGATAATTCTAGAATGTATGTTTAGCTAGTATATATAATGTTTATAGAATTATCCCAACTATTTGGCTTGAACTTAGCCATTCACAAGAGAACCCACTTTTTTCTACCTTATATAATTATAACATTCAATTTGCAATTATTAAACATTTTGGATCACATAAACCTGTAATATCTGCGAAAAACTACAGAAGCATCATTATTTATACCAAATGTACTTTAATTAATTAACAAAACTATAATTTCCTTGTTCAGATATAAATTTAAATGTTTGTCTAATCTAAAGGGTAATTCAGTTAATTTTAATAATATATTAAAGCTAAATCTATCAATTGAGGTAGGTAGCAGGAAAGAAAAGAAGCAACAGCAAGAACAATAATAATTCACAGACAACTTCCTAATTTCTTTATTGTCACATGTCGTTCATATTTCTGCTCATGTTCCTTCAAACCACAAAAAGCTGAGTGTACATTATTTCATAACTTCGTGAAATCAATAGGTTAACCAAAAAGCAAATATACAAAAGATGATACAAACAAAATTATAACACACCTTCTAATGGGATCAGGAATTAAACTTTACAAAATCTACAATCAAACACCTTCGGTCTTCAACGGATGAAGTGAGTCACACCCTGAATAAGACAGTTGCTTTGTTTTTAATACTAAACAAACCTAGATTTTTCATTTTTGCAAGAAGCAATTGCCACTGGGTCCCCGTTTACTTCTTGTTCCTTATTTGAGTATTCTCATTCACAATATATTATCCAATATGATATTAGTCATAGGATGAAAAGAAACAGTACCAAAAGTTCCAAGTAAGCTTTGAAGAACTCTAACTCTCCAGTGTTCTTGTTAATCAATTTCCATCCTCTCTTTGCTCAGCTTCCACCTCTCACATAGGAATTCCTTTAAACTTTGTATGATCAAAAGACTGTGAGTAGTCCTTTACAAGTGGAAGTTGCTCTAATTGTCCTTCAAATCAAATTGAATACTCTCTGAACTTTCACTCACAAGGCTCAAAATTGTGTCTTCCATCAGTTCAGTCAGAATGGCCTCTCCCATTTCAAAACCAACTGTTTCAGCATCAAGTTCAAGGTCCATCCAAGATCCCCTTCTAGCCATGTCTTTCCTCACAATTTGCTCCAAAGTGCGTGGTGGGGGCAAGGGAAGGACATGCCAGCACACTCCCTCCCAGACCTTGAAAGTAACCCTTTTCATGCTTGGAGCTGGCCTCATGCCAGGATTTACTAATGAAACACAAGGTGAGACCCCAAAGTAATGGTGACAAACCTCCATCAGAACTTCATTGATAGAGTCAAATAGGAGCTTCTGGTCATGGCAGAGCAGGTTCGAGAAGAACTCTACCTGATCAAACAAGGAAGGATCTAGGATTTTGTCAGAGGTAAGGCATTTCACCAACAACTGATCTCTTGTCAAACCAGAGGCATGCAAGACAACTTTGATGTAGTCATATATCAATTCATTTCCTCCAAAACTATATTTTCCCGTGTCAAATTGTTCTACAGGTGAAGAGCTTTGTTCTTCAAATTGAATTTGTAGAGGTTGTACTGGTAATTTAACTGAAAATAATTAAAATTAATGTGACAAATAAAAAGGGTTAGTGGATCAATCTGAAACAGTTCCATCTTTGTGCATATGTAGGGAATAAAAGAAACAAGAATGTGAAACCATGCAAATATCAGAGACTGACTATTTCTAGATCAACTATCCTTTTTACTCATACAGTACGTGGATAACTTTCATATTTTATGAATACTTTAAGAAAACTAAAAAGGATATGATATCAATGAAAAAATTATTTTACTTTAAAATTGGAATAAAAACAATTGAAGGCTAAGGAAGCATTTTAAGCTGATAACTTTTTTTTTATCATAATTTAAAATAAGATAAAAAAAAATAGTATTGGATAAGAAGAATTCAATATTTTGTAATATTAAGAAGCTTTTTACCTCTTTACCATATTCTATATAAACAAAAAATGACATAGATAACATTATATAAGGATAAAATTTAATTTATTGTATTGATAAGAAAATTTCAATTTTAACAATAACATTTTATTATAATGTTTTTAAAATTTAAAATCAAATTAAAATATAACAGCTGTGTGGAGATGAGAGCCAGAGAAAACATTTCTACTCTTGGTGATTGTGAGAGTAAGTGTTGTTCAAAGGAGATAAAAAAAACTATAGATAATGAGGTAATTGAGAGTCAGAAAAGCTAGAGTTTCACCCTCCAAGTTGTGTACTCTAATTCATATAGAGAAAGAGTAGATTTCTGGAACCCTGGCTACCAGTAGTATCCTGTTTCTATTTCTACTACTAGTTTAGAGTTTAGAGACAATAGAAAACCTGCAGCAAAAAGTTTCTTGGTCTTGGTTTTAAGATATGGTTTTAACTATTAAGAACATAGCCAGAGATTCCCTTTGCGGTTGTAGTGCAGGAATGCTTACCAGGTTGACATCTGGAGTGGCCAGAGTCATCATCTGAAAATGATGTATCAAGAACAGACACGGGACTCGGTCGCCCGGATATATCTGTCCCGCATTCTAGCTCTTCATTTTTCTTAGTGACCGAAGATTGAGGAGATGACGGTAGAGATGATAGTAAGTTCTCTTCTGTTATATCCTCATCCTGTAAAAGAAACAAATGATACTTTAGACTTTCAATAAATATAGGGGCTGTGGAAGAAATCTTTAGGAGTCATTATATAACTTTGACTATATTTCTACCATCATAGTCTATTCATTCCCAAATTATTTACGTAAGAGTATAATGTAGGAAGTGGCATTACCTGATTCAAACATCCAGAAGATCTTGCCCCATCAGGAATTTCTGAGATGTCAATTTTTTGGTCTTTTCCTATGATGAAGACATTTGGATCTGATTCCAATTCATTTTTCTCTTGTGCAGATTCAACATTATCTGCATCAAAGTTAAGAAATAATAAGCCTAAAAAATGTATATAAGCATGCATACAAACTGAAATTTTATCATAGCATCTACAACTTAGGTCATGTACTTTGAAGTTGAACATGGTACCTTCAGTGACTGTCTCATCTACAATAGGACACCAGACTTCAGATGTATCAACAGGAACAACATTATTGGAGAAATTTGACTCTGGCTTAATTTCTTGTACTTCATTATTAGAGATTTCATCACAAATGCTTGACTGCTTTTCTGAATTGCCAGTTTCATGATCTGGAAGACCAATTGAGGTTGCTGGTTTTGGGGACGAATTATCCTCACTAACTTCCCTAGTTTTTCCTGAGGAAGAAAGTCTTGCCTGTGCAGTCACAGAATGATGCTCCACATCCCTTCCAGGACTTTCTACAGGTGAAAAGTTGTACTCAGGAAGAGAAAGTATTCTACCAAGTGTTTTGGGAATTTGCCTGCTTGAAATGTTTGTGTTTTCATCAGTATTATCTAGCATCTCACACAGATGTTTCCTTGCCTCAACATATATGTTAGAAGCACTTAGCCTGGGAATAGTGCTTTCTTGTTCTACATTCAATTCAGAGTCTATCAATGTATTAGTCTTGTTTCCCTTCACAACATCAAACATAGGTCTTGCAATCTTTTCAATGAAGAAATGGTCTTTATTAGGAGATCTCATTCCAGCATTATCTTTGCTTTTGCCTCTTGGCAACTTATTTTGACGTTCAACAGGGAGTTTTCGTGGGATTACTTCAGGGTTTCCATGCCTCTCCTTTCCCATGGCATGTTTCAATTTCCTTTTTATCTCTGTAAGAGAAAAATGAGAACCAACTCTAACAGAAGGACCTTTGTAATAGGCAATATCATGAGAATCTAGCGGTGAGGCAAGGCTGTTTTCACTTTCAGAAATTTGCATGCCTGTTAGTGCAGGTTTCAGAATGACAATTCTATTTGAAAACTCAGTTTTCCCATTTTCATTTGTCAGATCTTTTGATTGAGACTTCCCCCTTTTCCTGAAAAAGTTTCGGTGCTTGCGGTTCGCACTCTCCCTTGTTTGTTTCAGATTCACAAGTTCTACTTCAGGGCAGTTGGAGCCAGTAAGTGAACTCCATTCTTTGCCATCTCTCCCTTGAGCATTTTCCAACTCCTGAATGTGTTTCAGCAAGTGCGAATTCGGGTCTTGTAGAAGTTTAAGTAACAATTGTTTATCTGAACTTATAACCTGAAGTGCTTCCATGAGTTCACGTGAGCTAAGGAATTGTCCATCTTCATGCATATCTTTCCCATTCAATCTCTTCTGATTCACAAATTCATGGATTGCATTAGCAAGGTTTTCAGACATAACATTCTTTTGATTTGACTGCAAATCAATTTTGCCATCATTGTCATGCATCATGGAACAAGCAGCTTCAACATCACAAAAATCATCCATTATTTTGTCCAAATCTACAGTATCTTTTGACTGTTCCCTTGAATGCTGCTGCTTATGTGAAAACTCTGATTTCAAGGTTGCATCTGAATTCAAATCACGGCTTTTCTTGCGAGATTTCTTTTTTCTTTTGGCATCTGTCTTTTGCGGGTCATCACGCCCTAATCTGGATTGCTTTGTTTCCACTTCCAGGTTACCTTGATCCTTTATTTCATCCTGGTCAATGATCATTTCTTCTTCTATAAGTTTCTTCACACTAAGCTTTTCAGCATCAGTTGTCAGTGTTAGTCTTTTACTCTCTCCCCTATCCTGAAACATATATGATATAGTAATACCACCAAAAGACATACTGTTAGCAAATGGCAGATAACCTAATGTTACTTTAGAATTTTGCAAATTTAGAAGTAATCAAACTTCAATTTTTTGGCTGAAAAAAAGAGAAAAGAATTCAAGATTGGCAAAAGTATATGTGGATGGACAGACTTACAAAATTGCCTTCATAGTTTTCATCTAAATCGCTCAGCACTTCAAACTTGTTCTTGGTAAGTGCACCACCTGCAGAAAACAAAATGAAATCCAACTATTATTATGATTCTTTTCCACTAATCACCACAGTTGAACCACAAACTATTACAAGACAAGTATACACAAAGAGCATATCGTGATGAAAGATTTGTCAACAAACATGACTGTAGAAAAGATATATAAAATTGCACAGAAGGATATTCAATCTTTTACCTTCCAAGTTATTCAGCATAAGCATAAACACAACAATGCAAAGAAATCAGTTTTGGAAGTAAAAATTTTAGATGTTAAAAAATTTCTTACCAAAAGCATGCTTGTTTCCATGCCTCTTATCTGCTATCAACTTCCGAGTAAATCGAGCATGACGAAAATCAAATATACTAATAAAACCCCACATACATCCTGACTGGTCTTTCTCATAATTCACAGGGAATCTTTGGGACCTCTTTGCCATAATGATTGTCGCAGTTGACTTTCTTCTTTCCTCTTTTTCCTTTTCTCAACGCAATATTGACCTTGTGTTGCCTATGTTCATACAAAACTCCTCATAGTTATAATCTTGCGTGACCTGATTCATGGACAAAAACATGAAGTCAACAATGTTATTCATAGTCATGGTTCGTGCACACCACCCTAACAAGGGAAAAATAGTGTGCACTAAATATATGTAAGCTAAACTAATCTCTTCATGCTAACAACAACTTTGTTCAAATCAACTCTTGCAAGAAAAATCTTAATCTACTCACATGATTAAAGGATTTAAACTCAGTCAAACAAGTAACAAAAAAGACCCTTATCCTTATCCCACTAGATGAAATCGACTATATGAATCGTCGTCACAAGAGTTATTCACCATGACTAAGCTCACTCACACAGATTCACCAAAAAAGAAAAAGAAACGCAGTCACACGATCGATCATCTGAATCAGCAACTCCTCTTAGAGCACAGAAATATGTGTTTTCAGTGGAAACAGAAGAATATGCTACTTGGTTGAGTGCTTAGAAATTTCAGGGATGTAAGAAAAACATAAAAATTATTGGAAAATAAGATTGATTAAACTAAGTACCTATTGTTCAGGTTCTTTTAGACTCAACAAACTGAAGGAGCAAAAAGGCTAAGATGCAGCCCCGTGAGTTCACTTACAAAGCAAATTGGAATTCCAATTTCACTCCCCCAAGTTTCCCAACTGAGTGAATCTCACAGAAGCAATATAAGATTTCTTTGGAGGGAAAGGTATCAATGTCTTCTCTCTTCATGCACGGACCATAATGAAGAACGGGTTCTACAGAAAAAAGCTGAAAATTCCAGTCCACTGAAAAAAGGCAATGGAAACACCTAGCCACCCTTATTCAGCGAATCCTCCCTTTCTTCCAACAGAGGAAAAAGAAAGTTGAATGATTAAACGTAATGGAAAAGTTTGATAATCACATATACACAAAAGCTTCACACACACAAAAGCTTGGCCCAGCACTGTCAAATCCAAATCCCACAATCACTGATTCAAACTGAGCTCCATAATTGCTGCATAAGAGAGTCATCAATGAAATCAACAGTGCATTTATCTTCATTCACCACTGAACCAACACAGTACAGCAGAAACATCCAAGCCACAGTTAACAACAAAAACACGTCACCATGGAATTGTCCCCCCAAAACATCCACTGTTCCGCAAACTCTCACACAGCATTCTCACTGAAACTCCACCACCAAACAGAATCCAATCTCCATCACCAAAACTCTCCCTCAGCCCCAGTTGAAAGAAAGAAAAAAATGCCCTGGTAAAATACAATCTAATCTCACGGAACAATGTTTTGGAGTTGAAACTGGTAGCAAGTTTTACCCAAAAGAAGAAAAAAAAAAACAAGACTTTTCCTATTGGGTATCTTTTTGACAACCAAATAGATAAGAAAAATGCTAACTTGCACCGCCCCACGATTGTTTAACGCGGAATTTTTATACGGGCAGCCATTAAAGACTGAGAAAAAGTGGCAGAAAGAAGAGAGAGAGAAGGGTCTTATGGGATTTTGGGAAAGTGAAAGAGAACTTTTACAACGTTGTTGTTGGTGGTGTTTGGCAGAAGAGGAAGAAGAATACGTGAGAGTTGGGACAGTGTGGTAGAGGTGTGTGGGCCCATACGCAGAGCTTTTGCGTTTGTGTTGTAAATTTCTACGGAAGAAAATGTTAGTCTTTTTGAGGTGTCACAATTTTTCTGTTCTGTGTTCAATTTCAGCATCCATCAAAGTCATCATTGAAGATGATGATGATCCATATTTGGCTTCATAACTCCTCTTCTGTTCACATTTCCACTTTCTATTTTGGAGATAAAGATAATAGTGACACACTACAATATTCATGTCTTCAAATTATATCATTTTCTATACAAACAAAAAGTTATGTACTGAAGGAAAACAGAAATTATATTATTTTTAATCACAAAATCTCATGTTTAATAATTGTTTTATTTTTATAATAATAGTTATTATTTCTAATCAATTTTAATTTTATAGTAACTATTTAAAGGTCTCCATAGTGATGGTGAATTTTATTAGTAGACTCAATACTTATTAAACTCTAGATTGTAATTAATCTCTTTGGGAAAGTATAAAATTTCTTGTCTTTTACTAAAATTGTATTTATGTCAAATTATTTTATTTTCTGATGTAAAAAATATATAAATAAAGTTAAGTAAGGAATACTGTCAGTATAATTTCTTTACACTATTGTTTAATTATAAATTAGTATATATGATAAGATCCTTATTTTATAAGAAAACCATTTTTATAATAGTTACTTATTTGCGTATTTAGACTGTTAATAGTAATTATTTATTTCATCATAAACTGTTGTTTATTCTTATTGATTTTTCACTGGAAGAAAGAAAGATATTAAGATTGATTAATAATTTGGTTCTCATGTTTTAGTTTTATTGTAAATTAAAAAATAATAATAATAATACTAACATATATATATATATATATATATATATATATATATATATATATTGGTTTAATTTTCTTTATTCAGTTTTAATTACTACAATTTTAATAGGAATGTTTAATTATTTTAAAATCCAGATTATAATAATATTTTATAGGAAGAATATAGGATCACTCAAAATGCCTAATTTTAAAAATTTATCAAAAAAAATTACAAAATCACATAGAAACCTACTAACCCTAAGTTTACACAAAATTAAATTCAAAAATATCAAAATTTAAAATAAAAATAATTTATCATCAACAATAAAAATTTTAAATAATTAATTATTATTTATAATAATTAACTATAACATAAGATAATAAATTATTTGAAAAAGTACTATTATATACACATATAAAATAATTAATTATATTTTAATATAATAATTAATATATTCTAAAATTATATTTCAAAAAATATTAACTTTTACCAAATACAATACAATAAATATAATATACATAAATTTAGAAAAACTTAAATTAATATATGATTCGCACTGGTCTCTACATTATCAAAATGAAACAATATCTTAAAAAACTTTTCAAAGACTTTGATCAACAAATATATTTAGAAGTTTTATATTTTAGTTTTTGTAAGAATAATTAATTTTTATACTTAAATTTTTACTTTTTATCATTTGAAAATTAATTATATTTTATATTTTTAATTCTTTTATTTCTTTTTTGCCGTAATTTACATCTTCCGAAAACTAATAGTAGTGTCTAAACGTAAAAAGAAATTGCTCCTGAGAATTTAAACATAAAGATTATAAATATAAAGACTACAACAAAAAATGAGACAAAATGTACGTACTAAATAATTAATTAAAAAATATTATATGTGAAATGTGTTTTTTTACCGTTCTTAGTTTATCATTGCACTTAAAAAAGTAGTTTAAACATTTTTTTCATTTTTTTAAGAGAACATTTCTTTCTTTATTATGCTATTCATCATTCTTCCTTTTATTTATTTATTTTTTCATGTGAACGGTAATTTGTTAATGGTCAATCATGTTAGAAATAGATTGTGATTTTAATAATGTTGGTTAGTCCAAAAAAGGAAGTAAAGTGAAGGTATCAGAATGGCGATGTAGCAACAAACAAAATATTAAAAACAAATTAATGAAAAAGGAGTACTCAATAAATTACTTTTTAAGTAAAAATAAAAAATAAAACAAATTATGTCTTCGAAATCAATTTTTTTCAAACCCCTCTCATCTTTCCTTTTGCTATATATTTTATATGTAAAAAAGAAATCTGGATTTCTTTAAACTTGTGCCTGTGCTTTATGATTAAAAACAATAATTAAAAAGTATAATAAAGTAATTTTATATATCATTTAATTAAAAAGTATATATGTAAATTCATATGATAAATTTATCAATATTTATAATAAATACCTAAAAGTTATATATACTTAGCGTGAGTTGTTATTTAATAAGCATATTAATGCATGATAATTAAAGTGAAGTAGATTGAATTGTAGGTCACTTTTAACCGAAATTGTTAGAGGTAGGCCTGTGATTGATTATATAAGACAAGATCATGAAATCAAAGAAGAAAGAATGGAATAAAGAAGTATTATTTGTTTCTAAAGTTAAATGATTCTGTTTAAAAGTGAAGACACGAAATAATGTCTACACCAAGGACAATTAGAGCAACCAACCATACATACAATTTGCAAATAATAATGGTAATAATATAACATTAATATAACCCTTTTTAAATTGAAGAGTAATTTATACAAAGAATAATTATCATGGAATAAATTGAAAGAAAATAAGAATGTTGATGCTCATATAAATAAGCTGGCAAAAGTTTAACTCTTTTGGTGGAAACGTGATCTGTTATGTTCATTATTTTATTACATTCTTATTCGTTCTTAATTTGTTGTATAATTTTAATTAATGGATGGTATCAACTAGTTATTTATTTATTTATTAATATTATTAAGGACTAATTTTTTTATAAATATATATATATATATATATATATGGGAATTTAAAATAAGGGAAGAGTGAAAAATTATTTATTTTAACTAATAATATTATATATAATGTAAAATAAATTTACTTTTCTTTTATTATAACACTTGGTATAAATTTCTTATTTCTCTGTATTTTTTAAGTTGTTTTCTATTTTAAAAAAATATACTAGAAAATAGTATGATTAGTTCAATCTAAGTCGACCAAAAAAAAATTTAAGGAGGTTTATCTTCTCTTGTATTCTTAGTTATCTGTTTTTGTTTTTTTTTTTTTTTTTAAAATTTTGGTTTTTTTTTTTTTTTTTTTTTTTTTCAAAATCTAGGGATTCAATCTATTTTATGCCAGCGGGAAAAATTAAATATTTGTTAATTTAAATTTGTAGTAACTGTTTTGATTTTGAATAAGAGTTACAAGTTATGACTATATTTCTCTTTTTCAGGGTGTTTTTCTTAAAGAGCAAATGATTTCAATATAAGAGAAATTATTCTAATTTGTTTCATGTGTAATTAGTTTGAAATGGATTAAGTATTGAAATATTTGGTTGCGGTGTCAAGGTTGAATATTAAGTTTAAGTGTAATTAGAAAATTTAAATCAATTGGATCATAATAATTTTATTTTGAATTGGATTTGAAGTAGTTATTATTTTGAAGAAAAAAATAGATTTAATGCAATTGTATGAAATTTTTGAGTTGTTAAATCCTAAATCTTAAATTAATTATCTCTCTTTCTAAAAAATGTCACTCAAAAAGAAGACCTCACTGGAACAATATTGTCATGTGGTTTAATTCATGTTTTAATTATTCTAATGTTTCATTTGTGGTTGAATTTCTACAAATATATTATTAAATAGATTTCTATTTGTTACATTTCTTTGAACTGGATGAATATGATTGACACACTTATATGGTAATTTGTCTAAAGAGATAGTATGTTGAATATTGTTGAATATTGAGACCATTAAGTAAAGAACAAATTCAAGTTTCACTAATTTTTCAAGTTTAATAGACAAATTAAGAGTAAAAAATTAATGGATATTAAGTACAAGGTGTAATCATTTATTTTGTGGTGAGTTGATAGATTCTTATTTAAAGTCAACTGTTAATATCATCATGTCACAAGTTTATTTATAATTCAATCAGTCTTTTGAAGCTAAAAATGTGATTGATAGATAGGTTTGTACTTACATACGATGTAATGAGAAAATATTATGTACATGAGAAGTGATATAATACGAAAATAATATGATAGAATTAGTGTTTAAACCAAATTATATTAGCTTGTGTTATTTATTGTATTGTATTTTATGAATGTAAAGATCATGTTTAATATAATAACATACGGTTTTTCTGGTTCAAGTAATCATCCTCGTCCAACATATAAGTGAATATTGTCTTCAAGATTTATGTATGTGTATATTTGGTTTGTGAAATACTAAATAAAAATATGTTTATGTTTTTATTATATACATTACTAACATGTATACTACTGGGTATTATCCCTTCCTTTTATTTTATTTATTTTTTCTTCTTTCTTAACTTGTTTATCTCCTAAATTAGTTCATCTCTTTTCTATACCATTTCTCTTTCTTTCTAAAACCATTTTCTCATATATTTTTTTCCGAGCAGATTTCACTAGTTAGAAGGTGACCAAGTGAATTTCATTTACAATTAATCAAAATTTGATTTAGGTTAAGTTTCTTTTTATTCTAAAATCTCTTATAAATTCTTTGGATCTATTTGTACATATTTCAAATTTTCAGTAGTTATGTCATTTGAGAGATATTATATTCTCTCAATTTATTCATTTTATGATGAGTGTTTTCATTGATTTTGTGATATTCCTTTAAGTTGTTAGGAATTTGGTATGGTTTCAACTCTTTTCTCTATTGCTTTGGAAACAAGTAAATAATAAGTAAAAAGTTTATTTAATTAGTTAAGTTTATTTTGAGTTAAAGTGATGTGTGAAAGATGAAAAAGATTGAAAGTTTTTGTTGGATTGAACAATAGATTAGATATCTGTTGATGAATTGATATGGTGATGATTGATTTTTATTTTAAGAAAATATTATAAGAAATACTATTGGAAGGAATTTTGTGATTATGAAATTGAAATCTATTCAAGTGGGAGAAGATTGGAAATATGAATAGAGTTTTCGTAAATTTTTTAAATTGAGAAAATTTGTGGTTTGATTTTGATTTGATTAAGTATTGTATGACAGGAGAACATATTTTTTGTTGTTGTTTTAACTTTATTACTTTTTAGCATTGCATTTGAATGTTATAACCATAGGTTAGATGATAAATAAATAAGACTCAAGCAATACAAATTTCTACAACTTAATTATACTGTGTGGTTTATTCTGTGTGTACTAAATTATTTGTTTGGTTGAGTATAAGGGTGTCCAACCTTACATAAATTATTTGAAATTAACAATTTGATGTTAGTTACGTTACTTGTGAATGTTCTAATTGATTTCAAATTTAGAAAATGTTAAATTTGTAGTTGTTATGTTATTTGTATGATATCGTGAAAATTGTTATTTTTGTTAATTATATGATATGTATATAGTTGAATATGTATGTAAAAAAACTTAATGAGTTAAAATGAAATTTACTAAATGGATTGAAAGTGAAAGTACTTTATGCTTATATTCAATTAACGAATTTATATGTTTGTGATTATTTGATGATATAATATTTGAAATTTTTGAACTTGTATCTAAGTAAATATATTCAAATGAGTATATCAGTTAGATTATATGGTTCAACATTAAAGACTCATTGTTTGTAATATTAAGTATTTAAACTCATAGTTAAAAAAAAATATCTTTCTTTAACTTATTATTATCCATTAACTAAAATATTAAATAATGAGAATTTCAAAGATAACTCTTGTATAATACATATTTTTGTCTTAAGATTTATTACTTTATTGTGTTAACTAATAGAAGTTATAGAGTTGAGGTTGAATATATATAAAAAGTGCTTAAAATAAAATATGATAGAATATATTTAATACAATTATTTCTTAAAAAATATGTTAATATTATTAAAGCTAATATTTCTAGATCACTGATTTAAAATAGATTAAATAGATTCAGTTTCATTTGAATTAACATAATTAAATGATGGCATATATATTGCTTTTGATTTTAGTTATGTAAACTTAGGTTAAATAATATAAAAATGTGACTTAAGTTTGTAAACATATGTATATAATTAATTGTTAATTGTGGGATCTTATTAAGCCATTTTTTTATCAAACTCACACACTTTCGTATTCACCATATATTATGATAATCATAATTATATAAACTATAAATTGTCACTGAGTACCCTTTTACTACATAAAATCTGATTGAATTTTTTTAACAATAGAAGCAAAGTCTTGGGATATAATTAATCACCAAAATTTTAGCTAAGTAGTTACTTTATGAACATGAAGTGTTGTAATTAAATATTAGCAACATCTTAACAAAATTTCTGTCTATATCTTAGATAAAAAACAAAAATGTTAGAATAAAAAAATAATGAAAAAGAAATGTAATAGCAAATTTGGAAACACCAATACAGAGAAAAGTCAACTTCTATAAAGAACTAACATATAAGATGTCATGAGATAAATAAATAAAAAGAGGATAAGATGTCATATTCAGATTATTTTATTTTATTGTAAAAGATCATAAAATGTTTGCGTGACAACTGGTGTTTTCTTAGAAGGTTTCTGACTTTCATTTTTACATATATTATTAGAATAATCGTGATATCAATTAATAAAATATTTTTTTATGCAAACATTAAAATTGTGAGGTTTAGCATGAACAAATTTTTATAGCGTTAATAGCAAATTAAAATTACTTTTTTGTGTATATTTATTATATATAATACATAAATAATTTTGATTTCTATATTTTACCAAATCTGTAATTTTGATCTTTAAATTATTTTTTCTTGCAATTTAAGTCTTCTAATTTCTATTTATCCATAATTTTGTTCTTTATTTTTCTGTGCGCAATTTTGATCTCTTACATTTCAATTATCAGTATTTTAGTTTAATTTTCAGTTGAATTATCCATAATTTTGTTGCTATTTTAAACTTAATGCAAAGAGATTGGGAGAAAGTAAATTATACTTATCCCTTTATTATCTTATTAAAAACGCTAACAACTAGAAAATTGAAGATAATAAAAATTTAAGAACGAATAAAATCACGAATAATTAAGATATAAGAGACTAAAATGCTCAAGAAACTGAAATTATAGGAAAAAAAATCAGGGACTAATATTGTAGATTTTGTAAAATATCAAACCAAAAGTACAAATAATATATTGTAGAAAATAATGGCTTTGAAAATATAGTGACAGTTTCAGAATATTCAATTTCCACGGGTAATTTAAAAAATGATGGAAAAGGAAAGAATAATAAATATATAGAAAAAAAAAAAGCATCTAAGGCTAACAATATTTGGTGAGGTGTCTCACCTACTTATTTAGAAGCAAAAACAGTTATATATTAAAAAATTTCAAACTATAAAGTATTCAAGTTGGGGTTTTAGAAGCAAGAGAAAACATTGGTTCAAAACTTGAACTAGTATAAATAAGCAATATTTTGAATATATAAGTATATTTTTTATTCGATATACTATATTAAAAAACTATAATATAATATAATAATAGATTTGAAGCAAGCACAAATATGTATAAATTAAATCGAGTTCTGACTCTGACTCATGATTATAACGTGCTTAATCCGTCAAATGCCATTATTAATTAAGTTCAATTTAATATAATTAAAGACAAATTTTCACACAAATCAATCATTGACCACTCATTTCAGCTTTACATTTATCTCAAAACTAAAACAAAATATATCCTTTAAAAGAAGGCTTGATGATATAAATATCTTACATTTAATCTTTGAAATTTTTAACCCCAAAAAAAAAAAATATTGACAGGTAAATGGCAGAATAACAAAATTAAAATAGATGGTAAGATACAAGCATTTAAAAAGGAAAGAAAGAGGTAACTAACATAATTTCATCTTGGAATGTTCCATTTCTTAAATTTGAGATTCATCATTTCCATTTATCACACCACTTTGATGGAGCAATAAAAAGCAATTACACAAATAATGACCATGAGATTTACCATGATCTTCATTGAAAATTTCAGTTAAAGTAATTAACACGAACATGTTGTTGTGTTTACTTATTTATTCATTACACTTGTTCATAGTATATTAACTAATATAAATATGTTTTAATTTCTTCTTCTAACTTGTTTTAAATGGAGCATTTAGTAAACCTAAACCTAACCCCTAACTCCTCTACAACACTAATTATAAAATAGACTCTTTCCCAATATTACAATATGGGCCACTTAAATGTTTTAGCTTTATAAAGTCTTCATGTTAGTTCTCAATTATATAAAAAGATACTTATTTTAATTATTTTTACTTTATTTTTCATCACACTTTTTACCTTAACTTTATAACCACAAAATTTAACTTTTGCATTTTTTTTTCTCCATTCATCATCTCGGGTAATGTGTCTCGTTGAAATACACAACCAAACATCATTTGACGTTGAAGTAAATGTCAAACAAAAACATCCATTCTAATACTATGCAACTCAACCATCTTCTTTCGGTGCTAGATCTTATTTTAACTTAAATAATTATGTTTGGTTGTTTATAAACAAAATAAAATTTCTCCTAAATGCATGTTTAAGTAAAAGAAAAAAAAATTATATCCAGTTTTGTAATTAGTCGTTGTTCTAGTCAATGAAGTTTTTATTATTCTTAACTAGTTCAAATAAAATATATATTTTTTCATATTCCAGCTTTCTATATTTATATCTTTCATACAATATATTTCTGATATCGAATTTAAATATAATTTAGTTATTATTAATGATTTAATATTAAATCTTAATAAATTAATAAAAATATCTACGGTTAAATATGATTATAAAGAATATTAATTTATGTGAATTGTAGTTTTTTAATAATTAAATTGAACCTTTAATTAAATATTTTTTATGAATGTGTATTTATATAATTTTCAGATCACCCCGATCTAAAAAAGATAATTTTATTACAAAATATTTAGAGTAGTCATACACACTATATTATAGCAATTAGTTTTACATATTAGCACGTAAGGAACATAAGTTTAGGTCTACATTAGTTCACAAAATGGTCTTTCACTTAAACATTTTCTTCATACTCTAATAAACTAACGTGGAACTCAAGAATAAAAACTTGTGTGTAGAAAACAAATCTGCTTCTGTGGAAGAAGCATCTCTTAACGTGCTTTTTATAGGTGTGAGGCATTTAGGTTAATTTTGGGTGCATGCAACATGTGAGAGCAGTTGGGCCTGCAAATACCCCACTCGGGCCCACATCTACTTTTTCTCCCTCAAACTTCCACCGTAATTTATTGTCGAATCCATGCCTCTACAAGACAAAAAGCCATGCACACTTCAATTAATGTTAACCTATGTTTTTTTTTTATAATTAATGAATAAAAAGCCATTCTATTATTCTTTTTAATTTATTTTGTGGGGATTTAACTGTATCACGTTATTTTAAGATTTTTTTTTATAATGTGTATTCCAATGTATTAATTTTTATAAGACTTATAATTTATGTTTCATTTGATTGTTTATATATTGAGTTTATATATATATATATATATAGAAAACTAATTTTTTGGTTTCGTGATCTAAAATTTTATTTTTTGTTTCATATCAACATACTTTAACGATTTTTTTTATAAGATTAACATCTTAATTTTATAACTTAATATATGAATTTTACAATGTTTAATTAATAGGTATACAGGGTAAGTTTTACATTTTTGATTAATTAAAATTTATTATGATAAATTTTAAAATAACTACTATAAAAATAGAGTATGTATTTATAATATAAGGTTTGGTCTTTATCATGTTAAAAATTTTAAAATCAACTACACTCACAATATTAAAAAAAAAAACAAACTGGTCTCTAGTCAATGCAGAGGAAAATTTGTGTTAAGAAAAAGTGGTGCAATCTTGATTCCTTTGTAATTGTACTTTATGTGAGGCATTAGTTAGTGAAAAACAAAAGCTGATTGAATGTTTATGATATTAAGAAGCAATAAAATTATGTGTGACACACAATTTTGTTCTTACATGAAGATGTTGCATGAGAGTTGAGGAATCTATTGGAGCCGTCGATAGTGTTTTTGTTTTGAGTTAAGAGAAAAGGTGTGAGGGTCAAATCTTTGGGACCACAAGCATGGAATCTAATGCATCATTATTAACCCTAATTAGGTGCAACTTATTATATATTATGAACTGAGAAAGGGATGGGGTACCCTGTGTTGTGTCTCACCTTAACTTAATATCAACACATTGTCAAATACTTTTTTCCATTTCTCTGGCTTGCCCTTAAAGGAATACAATGTAACTAAAGCTTAGTGGGGGCTACAAATGGTGGGTGCATAACAACTTTTTTAGGACCACAAAGGACTAAAAGAACATCAACACACACACTTAATTCAATTATAAAAAAAAAATTAGGTTAACTCGGACAATATACACAAAACAATTGTATACCCTCATTTAACCATAAATTATTATGAATGGTAAGTTTAATAACATTTATAATGATTATCTTGAAAATCATATTAAAAAATGTGTGATAGATTGATAGTGCAAATTATATAAACCATGCATGTATATAACTTTCCACTCTTTAATTATTCATGCATATATATACTCATACATGCAAATAAATAGACATGGAGAGCGATTCTACCTTCAGACTTGTATTCTTGACTAAGAAGCAAGAATTGTGGTGGAAAGTTGTGAAGGTGTCATTTAATCTTACTATTTTTTTATTTTTTTTTTGCACTTTCTTTTGTATTTACTTGGTGGTGGGTGAGGGTTCAGATTATGTTAATAAGAGCTGTTATGTCTTACAAAATTGTATTGTCAATTTTTATGGATGTACTTTCGGTTCTAGTTGTCACTTACAGAACTAACTATTTTTGCTTATTATTCTAACATAAAAGTAGAAGTTTCCTGCAAGATTAATATCATCTTATTTGTTTTTTATATATTGGAATGGTGTCCTATTTTCCTTTATTTTTAAATTTGCTTTTCTAATTTCTTTTTTCTTTTTGGATTCGTGGGTCTATAAGAAATATTTCACTCTAATTAGTTGAAATTTAGATATGAAAAAAATACTATATATATATATATATATATATATATATATATATATATATATATATATATATATATATATATATATATTAGATTTATCGTGTTTATAATTTTTAATAGATGAATGAGTTTGAATTAAGCATCAAAATCGGTGTTTAAGTATGTAATTATTTTTCTAGTTATATATTATATTAGTAAGATGGACATTAATATTGTAGACAGAGATCATATATGGTGTTACAATTAAAAAGATAAAATCTTATTATGTATTTTAAAAAAACTAATATCTTTGTTTGCAATTTGTCATAATTAAAAAGAAAAATAATTGACTCCAAAGATTGTAATATTAAAATATTAACGGAAGTTAAAAGGTCAATTTTGTCACAAGGAAGATTTATATAAAAAGGATGGAGAAAAGTGATATATTTCTCTATTAATTTGTAATAATTTTCCAATTAAACTTTTCATCCAAGTATATATTTATGGTCTAATCCATTACAAATATTAGTAAAAGATAATGTCAACACGTGTTATATTAACACAATATTATACATAAGTACAAAGTGTCACCTAAACAATATAAATATGATATGAAAATATTATAAAGAAAGGGTGTTATTTAACTTTTCAAATACGATATATAAATGTCATGCAACTATGTTTTATAATGTTTTCAGTCTTACATACTCTAAATTTACCAGGATTTAATTAATAACTACAATTTATTGGTGACAAACATATTCATTAAGATATAAAAAATAATAATCTATTGGGTGAAACTTGTTACTGAGTTAACTTCACATTCTTTAAACAATTAGTAGCACAAACTTTTTTCAGTAATAATAGTGGGTGACCTAATTGCAACTACTTCCTTTTAGGCATTGGATGCCCCTTTTCTACCTGCTATGCCTTTAAAAGGGTTCTTAATCCATATGCTATCTACAGAAATAAAAAAGAAAAGTGAAAGAAAAGTTGCAGACACTGTTCTGAGGTAGGGGACCAGATCATGGCATCTCTAAAATAATATTTAGATATCAAACTTGGGAAGATAAGAAACCTCTTTAGAGCACCATTGTAATGGTTTCTTGTCATACTTAATTTCATAAGATAAAGAAAGATTATAAATTTATTTTCTTAAAATTTTAGTTAAAGATAGTGTTTTAATCTTTTTTATATATTTATTCAAAAAGCATTTCTGTTAAATTCTCTTTTGTCTTTCCTTAAAAATTTAAGACAAAACAACTAAATTTATAAATTTATTAAGAGGAAGATTCATTATTATATTAGAAAGTTATAAAATGACGGAATTGATAAATTTTGTTAGAGATCTCATATCAATTAGAGACAAGTTATTTCAATAATTTATAAGTGGTGCAAACTTTGTTTTATAAGTCGGTTTTATAAAGTTGAGTTATGCTTAAAGTTCATTTCTTGATATGGTATCAGAGCTTATTCTAACAAGATTGTTGAGTCTATCAGATTATCCGCTATCAAACTATCCTTATATAAATCTCACGCTCGAGTTGAGGAGTCTCGGCATGAAAGAGATGTGTCGGAGATTTTATATGAACTAGAGATAAGGTATTTCAATAATTTATAAGTGAATGCAAATTTCACTTTAGAAACTAGCTTTGTACAATTGAGTTAGACTTAAAATCTATTTTTTAATAAATTTGTTATTCTTTTAAAAAATTTAAATAAAAATAATATATTTATAAGATTGTAATAATCTTTATAAACGTGGAAGACTTATCACACTTTGAAATATAATTTTTGTGCAAATTGAATATAGATACGAGTCATATATCTGATACCTATTCGCATACTATACCTATTATAATATTATTACAAAATCTTGAGAGATAAAAGTTGAATGATATTATGGCTTTATATGATTTTCATTTGCTTGTTTCATTTTAATTGTGAATATTAAATTTTTTTGGGTATAAAAATAAAATATGAAAGCTATATGGAAAAGAAAAAGAAAAAATGATAAATGATAAAATAAAAAGAAATAAATATTCAATCATCACGTATTTTGATTATATATCTGGGATGGTAAGGGTTACTTTCTCCTTACATTTTTCTGTTTTTTTTTTACAATACGGTTGAAGCATTTATTAAGTACTCTAATTAATTTTATTTTTTGTTGTTCTAAAAAAAAGTATTTTGATTATATAAAAGAAAAATTATTTTTTGATTGTCCCGATTTCAAATAACCAAATTTTCGGCAAAAATAAAAATACAAAATAATGAAAATAAGAAAGGAATAAATTTTGAAAGAAGAGGATTAATAATGCAATTTTCTATTTTGGATTTTATTTGATTGAGGTTATCTTGTATGATTGAAAAACTATTTGGCAATCTATAATTTTTTTTATGCTTTTGGAAATGTATTCTTAATAAAGAAGTCTAATATTAGAGAAACCAATTGAGAGAATATCATCAAACAATAGAGAAGATCCAAAAATAATAGATCAATTACGTAGAATCCAAAATGTATCACATGAGTGTAACACCCTAAAATAATATGCATAAAACTAAACATTCTACTAATCATCATTAAAATTCATTAACATACAATGATCTAAACTAAAGTATTTAAAAATTCTACCTTCAGAATTCTACTAAAACATAATTACAAATTATCTCCAAATTATTTTTCAAATTTAGCTTATATCTAAAAGCACCAGTCATTCCAAATGATCATCCATAGACCCAATTGCAACATCATCTGCTCCCGTGCCAAAAACACGATCATTGCAAACAGATATCAAAACACAAGTACAACAAAACAAAGGGTAAGATAACCAAAATTTTAATAATACTTGAGTATTTCAATTCAAACACAAATATTAACACCACTCAAGTCTTTCATTCATTTACATGCACCATCACAATATAAGACATTGACACACTATAAACTTGACTCTACTTCCGGAAGACTCGTACATTGAATAGACCTCGAGATATGCACATGTCATACGCTGTGAACTTACACAGCCTCCACACAAATGAATCATCAATCATGTATGACAGGGTTAGTCCCCCTGAGACTTTCCTGACCAGCTATATTTCAAGCTGCAGTCACCCAGTTCAGACCTCCTTCGACTCTCACCACCTAGTAATAATCGTCTATTTGATTCATACTACTAGTAGAGTCAGGATATCAATCGTTCACCTGATCCTTAGACAATGCACTTCCTAACTAACCCAGACACGGGTGTTTTCTTTCCTGAAAACACTATGCCTAGGCTTTGACAAACTTTATCAACACTCTTACCAATATCACATTACAATATAGATCTTTTCTCATGCATTCATTCACTTTTAAATCTCAATCTCCACTTCAATCTTAACATTTAAAATAATCACTAAACTATCAATATAATTAAACTTAAATTATCAATTAATTGGTTTTACTAAATACATACATTGCATTCCAAAAGAGCTAAACATTCAGAAACAAAAGGTCAAAAAAAAAATTTTTTTTTTTTAGCTTGGGCGAGCCCAATTTCGCCCGGGCGAAAATACCCCTCGCCTGAGCGAAAAATTTTTCACTTGGGCGAAAGTAGTCCAGAGAGCAAGGTCTATTTTCGCCTGAGTGAAAATACTCTCGCCTTGGCGAGAATACCTCCTCGCTTGGGCGAAAGATTTCTCGCCTAGGCGAAAACACTTCAGAGAGCACACTTGCTCCAGGGGCTTCCTCGCCTGGGCGAGTGTACCCTCGCTTGAGCGAACTATTTTCTCGCCTAGGCGAGTAATTTCCCGCCTGGGCAAAAACAGTCCAGAGAGCATACTTGCTACTCGAAACTATTCTCGCCTGGGCGAATTATGCAGAAAAATCAACAACATTCACTATATCAGAGTTACCATGCATGCCTCAGATGACTAAATTGGGTGAAAATCAAGCCACATACACAATGAATAATCTACCCTAGCACAAATTATCTATTCAACAGATCAACATATCATCAATTTTCACACAACTATCTCATACATACAACATTCAATTCAACATTTCAGACCTGCAGGAAACTTTACCAGATACAAATTGTACAATTACTACAATCATTAACTTCTCTATTCAAGAATTAAATTTGTAAATCAAACAAGCACTAAGGTTAGCTTCCCTTACCTTAATCGCAGTGAAAGTTCTCTCTAACACTCCCAAAAGCTTAAGATCCTCAGGAACTCGAATCTGCACCAAAGGACCTCTG
>Ga0209700_101164_pt1 | contig 53521 bp, 23 predicted proteins | sample SiratroredBW_FD_187528 | JGI IMG/M metagenome (GOLD analysis project Ga0209700, IMG submission 187528) | Root nodule microbial communities of legume samples collected from California, USA - Siratro red BW (SPAdes) (version 2) | ecosystem: Host-associated > Plants > Roots > Nodule | place: USA...
AACATAATTTTAGTTTAGTCACGGTATTTTACCGTTTTTTCTGCCAACAATTAATATGAATTGTGGGCGGGCCTTGTTTAGTAAGATTGGCAGAACAAATCTAACTAACTTTGAGAAGCATAACTAGTCTAAAAGCCTAGTAATATATGATAAAATATTTACCAGACCAGTGAAAATAAAATATTATTGAAGGTTTGATGAGATATAACAAATATCAATGAAATTATTTAACAATAAAAAAACACAATTTTAAAGAGTATATAACATAGTAATTTTATGCTAGAAACTTAATGAAACATAAATTTGTAATTCAAAATGCATTTTAAATAAAATGTTTGAATCTCAATAATATCTATCAATATTTATTAACAGTAAGTTTATATGCAGAAAAAAATACTAATATTTCGGTTTCATTTTTTATTATTAATTTTTAATAATAATTTTTATTATTAATAAGAAAATGACTAAAATATAATTTGTAATAATTTTTTATTAAGTTAAAATATTCTAAGGATTCCTCCATTATCCAGTTGAATCACTAAATTTAGTATCTCACATAATAAATTCTACAATAAAGCAAATTTAATAATACAAAAACTTTATAATATAACTGATATATATAATAAATATCTCAAATTCACTTAGAAGTTATATATATCAATGTTAATAAAACAACTTACAAGAACCACTTTAGACACATTCTAATTTATGTCTAATATCAAATTTTATACAAAATCTAATTAATTAATCAAAACATAACTTTTAAAATATTCTAAACAAGATAAAAATAGATCTCAGATTGAGTCATAAGTAGTCATAAGTGTGCACTCTTACTATTTTATCAAGATTTTTTTTTCTTTAAAAAATTTATCTTCATTTATGATAATCAACTTAACTCAAATACAATAAGAATTTCAAAGATCATGGTCAAACATCTAATTAGAAATATTTTGCCTATTTCTAAAAACTAAATTTAAAAAATATACACAAAGAAGAAACACAATAAACTCATGACTCTTAAGTCATCCTATGGATTAACTACTCTGGTACCAAATATAATATCATATATTTTTCATATAATAGGAACTCTGTTGTCTAGAAATTATATAATAAATTTAAATATAAATATTCATACATCCATCAGAATATTTCAAAATATTCTTCACATGAGATTTATAAAAAATATTTTCACATATATCACGAAATAAAATAAAATAAAACTTCTCCATCAATTGAGTAAGGAATCACATCACCTCCTTCCAAACCCCTGCTCACGTGTAATACATTATCACATAAGATTTAAAAAAAAAGACAAACACTACACAAAAAGAAGGGTAAAATAGAGAGAGTTGTGATTTAAAAACAAAACAAACACCACAAAAAAGAATGGTAAACTAGAAAGTTTTAAAAATGTATATTTATAACTTAAATTTCAATCTCAACTAAACTAAACCACATCATGCTTTCATAATTCATCTCATACATCATATTACCATTATCACATCTCTATAACAACTTATGTCATACATATAGTGACTCACACATACAAAGACACCAAACTCTCTATTTTTAGAAAACTCGTGCATTGAATTAGACTCAAAGGTATGCACCTGTCATATACCATTCCATTTGTTTCGATTAATTCCTATTTCAAACCTTGGATACAGTTTTCAATGTTCTTATCAGTTCATATTTCAAATCTCAGATACAGTTTCCATATGTACATGGTTAATTCATATGTCCTATTTCGATCAACTTAAATTTCAAACCTCGGACATAGCCATATAAACCTCTTTCGACTCTCACCATCAGTTTATCTTCATCTATATGATTTCATTAATGTACTAGTAAAGTCAGGATGTCTCCATAGATCAAATCTTCAAACAATGCATATCCTAACAATCTCAACACGGATATCTCCTTTCTTGAAGATATCATGTCTTAATCACCATTCCATATTATTCACAAACATTGATACTACATTATACCATACATAAATATTCATTTAATTTAATTCAAATTCATCCAATTCATACTTAATAAAATAAGTATTACAATATGTATTAAAAATATTCAAACTAGCTTCACTTACCTGAATTTACAAAGAGCTCAAAAAACCTAGGAATATCAAAGATAGTCTAACTCAATTCAATATTTTGACCGAACAATTTTACTCTAATTGTCGTCATGAGTCTGGTAACAAACTCTTATCGTCAATCTGATAACAAATGAGATAAAAAATCTAAAGAGAAGACCAAGAATCCTAAAGGGAGGCAGTTTTAGAAAGATGATGGATTTTATGAAAATGAATATGAATAACTGATTTTTCAATTCATTTAAACTTTTCTCTTAAAAGAAAAATTCAAGTACTATCTTGTTCATCTCTAAACTTAAATTATAAGTTTTAATAACTTTTATTTTAGAATTGTTTTCAATGAGCTTACAACATGTCAAAAATTACGTAGAAGCAGCAATTTTATCAGCCTCGATTTGTTGTCCACCCCATATCCTCATGCGATCACTTGTTTGTTCCACCTACAATTGAGAAGGGTTAAATGATTGAAAGAAACTACAGTCTGTGAATTCATTCAAGCAAATTAAAAAGAGAAAAAAAAAAAGGAAAGAATAAAAATAAGAAAAGAAAAGGCAACTATTTAGCTTTGCATTTCAAAATTCATCCATATATGAAAAGTAGAGCAGGGAACATCTTCCGCCATGTGGCAATTTGCTTTTGGTTTTCTAGCAATAAAATTAGTATCAGCATAACTAAAAGACTTAAATATTTGCTCCTCTACTATTGCAAGAAGTTATTGTGGAAACAAAGTATCACTTTTATGCAGAACTAGAAGTAAAATGCCAACAAAAGTTTCAGAGAGAATGAAATGCATTGGCTACCTCTTTCTTCCAATCGGTTTTGTAAAGTATCAACACGAGCAGGAAGGTCTGGAGAAGAATTCCACACATCATACCACCCCAAAGTCCCTGAATGGGGAAAAAATATCAGAACCGTTAGTAAGAGTTGTCTTTTATCTCTTTCCTTTCTTTTAGCAATTCACTTTTATCTATAAAACAGTTAAATTAGCCTTGGATAAACGCAGTTATCAAAAACAAAATTTTAAGCTGGTATCAGAACAGACATATTCATTTTTCACTCCACAGCAAACAACAGTACAGCAACAAGCAATCTTGCTATTTTCTTCTCTAACTTTTGCAGATCTAAATGAAGAAAAGTCAACAGTTTGCACTAAATTTATGAATCTTATAAAAGGAGATTTTGATGGAAATGCAATTAGAGTTGTGGTATATTACCTCAACCCCCAAATTTGCTTTATAACCAAGAAGGTACCCCAGTGGAAGCCCAAATAAGTAGTAACAGCCTACGTTGATGTAGGCCACCAGGGCCTGCCACCCACCTCCAACAGCAACACCTGTAAGAATGATTTCAAAATTGTAAATAGGATAAAGGAACTACCTGTTTCCCTTCATGAAGTAAACAAGGAAAATGGTAGTCTATTATACCTGAAATCACTGGTTGAACACTGTTCAGAACCATTGTAATAGCTAGGAAGAATCCCAGCTTCGAAACTGCCTCTTGCAAGACCAGACTGTTAGTAAAAATAAGGGCATAGTAGTCTTTGGTCGCTAAAATAATAGCCATGAAAAAGAATCCCAAGAGAAGTGCCTGAAAGACTGTCACGTATACAGAGTACTTGGCAGTTCTTGGACGTCCAAGCCCAAGTTCATTAGAAACTCTGACACTGAAGATAAGAAAAACACAAACATGAATCACATGTATTACATGGCTAACTTAAAAACCTGCATTTCAAATTTGTAACCAACCAGTACTAACAATGTGAAGTTGTCAACCTATTTGCCAGAGTAAACAGACAAAAATCAAACTCACAAGACAGTAATTTTGGTTGCATACCTGACAGCTGCATTTACTCCAATGAAGAGCATGACTTCCCACCCATTGATATTCATGCTACAAAACGTCATTGAAATAATCAGCAAAAAAGTTATCTTACATACATTATTTGAATAATTATAAATAAATGTAAAAGTTGCGACTGTGCATCTGATGGAGGAATGATTTACGAGGTTGTATGAATTCATACTGTGTCCAATTCATCCAACAAAATCACTAAAGAGATATTTAACTCAGTCTATTCCCTCTCATTCCGTAGTTTTAATTTTGACTCTCCTCCTACTCGCGTTACACAATCTGGTGTCAGTATGAACATAGTTTGGCAGGCAAATAGTGAGACGTCAGGAAGCAAATTGACTAGTTGTTTAACTTACCACTGATTGCATTTTCATGATAGAATTAATTTCGTCTCCATTATAGTTGCAAAGAATTACAAAAGAGAAATTACTCAAGATTTCTTATTTCATCTAAACTATATCCTTCCGTTAATATCTATGCAGTGTGCAGCATACCTATGCCACTCCAATTAGCTGGGGTTACATGGCTTCTTTTTCTGGTGTTATGTAAATGAAAGTATGATCTTACCATATAGAGAGGGAATCAACAGCAATCACTGCATTATCAAGGTTGCCAGCAAGAACTATGACACTCATCAAATACCAAATTTCAAGGCAAAGCATTACTGCTGATGCAAGAGAGAGCCTAACAAAGGGCCAAATATCCTTAAAAGCCAACCATGACAATCCATTCCATCCATCCTTACACCAGACCACAACGTAAATAAGTTGAGCCGCTGTGATCCCCAAACTCGTGATATCATATGCCAGAGCTGCACCAGTTAAGCCTAACTCTAACGCATGAATGAAGAGCCAGAGCAACCCAACGTGCAGAACTAAAGCCACGAACCCAATCCATGCAATGACGCTAACCTTACTCTGAGCTTGAAGGAACTTTTGCGTTGGAAAATTGAAGGCTAGCGAAAGAAGTTGCGGAATTACTAAAATAGCGAAATTCCCAGCAAGATCAGCTATATCACTCTGTTGACCAAGAAGCTTCAAAATTGGACCAGCAAAAATGTATATTGGCAAGAGCAAAATACTGGTCACAGATAAAATCACCCACGAACGTTGCATATAAACGCCAAGCATATCAACCTGCCCAGCTCCGAAAGCTTGTCCACATAGCGTCTCTGTTGCACTTCCCATCCCAAGCTACAATGTTTTAAACAGTGTCGTTAGGTTTTGTTCTTAAAAACAAACATTGGGTGAACAAGTATAATTTCTGCAATATTCAGTTGGGATCCTCCAAAATGAAGACACGCAACTTCCCTCACGATAAATTAAGTCACAAATTTTAAAGTTGTAATAAAGTTAAATCCTAGTACATTCATGCAAAGTTCTCAAATGAATTGCATAGGACACAAACGATAAAAAGTAAAAGGACTACCGAAAATTCAATAGAGACAGTGAGAACAAAAGAACCCCCTTCTATATTTAGAACCAAATAAAACCCACGAGTTTAAAATCCGGACAAACCGTAGATTCAAATTTTCTATAATTGTACATTCACCTTAAGATTCCAAATTAACCTCTAATATAAAGGTAAACATTGATTACAAATACATAATCTTGATTGTAATAAGAGCATTAAGAAACTGAAACGAATTATTATTCTAAAATAATAATTAAAAAAATTGGCTAGTTTCACCTGCAGGGACAAAACAGAAGAAAACCAAGACTGCCATAAAAATCTTTTGAAATTTGACAACTATGACGATACTCGTGAACAGCAAAACATGTTGAGGTACATATATAAAAAAGTTGTGCAGTTGGAGTATTGAAGAGAAGAGAAGGGGCTAACCATGAAACCAAAGGTGAACGTTTCAATGACTAAGTCGATGAGAGAGACAGCAGAGAGCTCAAGGTTGCCGAGGTGTCCGACGAAGATGTTGGTGACAGAGTTTATACCGAATTGGCACCATATGTTGAAAGCAATAGGGAACGCAATCATCCATATTCTCTTCGTTTCGATCCAGAACACCTGCTTAACCTTCTTGAAGCCCCTCGCCGCCACGTAGTCGCCGTCCGCCGCCACCAGCCCCGCCCCCTCGCCGTTAACCAGCAGGGGAGCTTCCATCTTAATCACCAAATACGTGTATGCCTCTGAGTCTCACGAACTTCAATCCTACATGCAGGGTCACGAATTATAAAATAAGACAGTTACATGGAATAGAAATTATAAAATATTATCATGAAAATTGCAATTTGGTTATGCTGGCTCTTAACAATACTAAGAATGTTAATTTGACAGTGACATGCACACCAACCAGATTTGAAGTTGTTCTAGATACTCTCTCTCACTTTTACTCTATCTAGTAAGATATTGCATTGCCCTCGGAGTATCTCTCTCACTTTTTACAATTTCATTCTGATTCTGTCTCCTTCGTTAGATTCTCCTAATCTCTAAAAACAGAATTAAAAATTAGATAATAGATGATATAATAAGTCTAATGAATCATATTAATATAGATTTTGATGTAAATATGAAATTTTCAAGATATCAAATATTAAAAATTAATATATTTTTAACGTATGTACATAAGAAGTAATAAACATTACCGTACAATCTCTCAGACCTTGCGTACCCTACCCGCAGTTGGATAATTTATTATTGTACGATAAGCAACAATATAAACGTTTCATATTATTTAATCTTTCTTCAAAAAAAATATTTTGATTATTTCAACAAAAAAATAAGAAATAAAAATATATCAGAAAGGTCTGATTACACCTTTTTACCATTTCCAACATTTTAGCGTTGGACTTTGAGGTTCAAGAAAAGTTTTAGGAGTGTCAAACCACAGTGCAATTAAACCTATAAAAAAAATTAATATAGTAAGTCTCGAGTTTTTTCTTCTCTTCTTCTATTGATCATATCTTCCCTCTATAATTTTTTTTTATTTCATTTTCAATGACTAAATTATAAAATTAAAATATCTGTAAAATATTAAAATGTGTCCTTCTTTTACCTCTTCTCTAAAATTGAAAACGTTTTGAGTTTATATTTACTTGTAACCCTTATGAGGTTGCGAATATCTAAGTTTGAAAAGCGAGTAAGTGAAAAAAATAAAAATTGGTATATTTATATTTTGGTAGTTTACTGAAGGAAAATAAATTATCTTATTTAATCTGGTAACATATGAACCTTTCCAAACTCAAAAAAAACGTGGCTCAAATTAAAGCCTTTCGTTGCACCAACCACCAACTACTAAGAAAGTCATGCCAAAGTAGTTGGTGGAGAGCAAGAAAATTAATGTATATATTGATATTACCTCTCTTCATCTATTTAACTTATTTTTTAAATATAAAATTATTATTTCTAATAATTTCTAATGCGTTTTGTTTTATTTTTAAAAAAATAAGTAAAACACAAAATTATTATTTCTATTTATTTCTTACATGTTTTATTTTACTTCTAAAGAAAAAATAAATCTATCTTGACTCGGTTATTGTTTTTTTATGCAAACAACGACTATTTTAGATGTAAAAAATATTTGAAATATAAAAATTTAAATTATTATATCTTATCTTATTTACTATAACTAATTTAAGTATTTTTATTTTTTTTAATTTTTGTTTTTATGAACATGAAATAAAATTTTATTATATTTATAACCAGTTTTATCTGTGATTTATTATAATTTGATAATTAAATTTTTAAAATTTTGATTTTAAATAAATTATTGATTGGATTGAAAATTTAAAATAATAAAAAAGATTTTTTTCAAATATGTGATCTTATTTTTGTTATATTGATGACAATTATAATATATTATTTTTGATTTTGTATAGTTATTGATTAAGAATCAGTAGTTTATTTTGGATGCATTGAGGAAGGAAACTGTTCTATAATTGTCGAAAATCCATTAAACTTATTGATATTCAAGGTTCCATGTTGAAACAATGGTTCTGCAAATCTCAGAACAATTTGCCTTTTGCTCTGTGTCTCTTCAAACTAATGCTGAGATATGTTTTACCACAAAAAAAAAACTACTGGAAATTCACCAACCTCATAGGTAAACATGTGGTATTATTCACCAACTTCATAGGTAAACAAAGAACCATGTTATACAGTAACAGATACTGGAAATTTGTTTTTGGCCAGAGTTAATAAATCAGGTAAAAAATTAATATGTTGCTTCTTTTCAATTAGATGATATGCAAGGCTTAGCAGTGTCTAAAGCATTGATTCTGAAGGCTCATCAATCACACACATTTATAGCTCTCTTTCAACTAAGGCCAAGTTCTTTTTTTCTGATCTCCTTTTAGGTTTTGAGACTTGAAAATACTACAAGTGAGATGAAAGGTGAGATATTTCATAGTGATGAGTAGGAGCTGGATTAGGAAGAAGCTAAAATTGATAGAAGAGAAAGTGAAGGATCAGCTACGCTCATTCCTCTGGTCCCAACTTTTCGAGAAGGTCCACATCGAGCAGCATTATAAACAAAATAGGGTTGTTTATAATATAAATTACAAAGGTTTGTTCACTGTAGAATCATGAGCCGTGCACTGAATACATAGCGAACTATTCTTTCGCCTTTTACTAAAGAATACCGTGTTTTCATTGCAAAAAGCGGCATGCATTAATTTTTTGAAAGAGATTCTCGTTGGAAATACTTCGGAAAATAAACTTCTAATTCCCACAATTTATAGATATGTATAATGTTTTGTATAAATATTAATTTTTTGATCTAGAACTTTTTCAATTTTTAAATCTTCACTGAGAATATAGGAGGCAATGGATTCCTGAATTAGCTGCTGCTTGCGAAGTATGGAAGGAGATCAAATTTGAATTCCAAGCAATGGATACTTTATAGGGAGGTTGCTCCATTTCTATATGAAATTGATTCTAGATTATCTATCTTAAATATTCTATATTCCATTTTGATTTTCCTATTGATTTCTATAATTTGATACGTTTTTTTAGTTTAGAATATCATAACTATTGTGGATTATCTATCTTAAATATTCTATATTCCATTTTGATTTTTCTATTGATTTCTATATTTCTATAATTTGATACGTTTTTTTAGTTTAGAATATCATAACTATTGTGGATTATGGTTGTCATAATAGATAGTGTTCTTCATGTGTTGATCAAGTTACACAAATTAATATAAATTTAATTTTAACTTTTCATACCTTAGAGATTTATATAGAAAAGTTATATTTATAAAAAAAATCACATAAATATATTATTTCAAAATATAATATTTATCAAAGTTTAACATTAATACTTTTTATTTAAATTTAAAATTTATTTTATTTTTAATTTATATTTTAAAAAATAATTCTACAAATTAATGTTTAAATATATACCAACAACTTATTCTTTACAACAGTTATATTATATTTCATTTCATTTCTTTTAATCTATAAACAACTTTAATTTATAATATTTCTATCTTCCCTTTAGTTTTACTTTTTTAATTAAAAAAATATTAGAAACATTATGAAGTTTAAAATACTTTGTAGCAGATTTTGTTTTAACTTAGTCTTCCAAAAAAAATCATTTTTTTTCATAAAGTCATGTTATTTTCTACAATAAATGTTATATATTTGTTATAAAATTTTAAAGAAAAAATTATCTTTCAATAAAATATAATTACTATACATATGCTGATGTAGTGATCATGATTCACACATGCTATTATTTCTGTTTGAACTGTTTTTTTTTTCTCTTTTATATGTGTCAATCCATTAAATTGATGTTTAAAAGAACTATTCCCTTAAGTTGTAAGTTTGTACTAAGGTTGCTGCAAGGGGAGGACTAGAAAAATTAGAGAAAGAATATTTAGATTGAATGAACTTGTAAAAGTGAGAATACTAATATTGGTTGAAACATTTAGTTGACAAGATAGAACTTTGGACTGACAAAATTATTGGCTTTGAGAGATAAGAATATTGTTATGGAGAAATGAAAATACTCAATGCATAAGTAATGAGGATTGCTATAATACTCCAGCATGGTGAAAGAAAAAACTAGCAAAAACTGAAGAACCCTTTCTTTTGTAAAGCTATTAAATCAGGTTTCAAAACACTAGAGAAACTATTTTGACAGGTTGAAAAACATTGACTATGCAAAATCCTAATTCAGACACATAAAAATTAGTGAGATAGAAGACAAAATTTCTAATGAATGGACGAGTTGGACAGTTGTTTACAATGGACAGATGGTACAAATGACAGAGAGATAATGAAGTATCCGCCAAAGTTTTTCACTAAGGAGAAGGTCCACATGGAACAGCACAATAAATATAAATAATTATTTGTACTATAAAATCCAAAATTTCTGGATTGGAAGGTGACGGAGCCATGTAGTGAATACAAAGCGAACTATTCTTTCGCCTTTCACTAAAGAATACCGTGTTTTCTCTACAGATAATGGCATAACCTAATTTTTTATATGGGTCTGCATTGTGGACCCTGCAACTAGTTTAAATTATTTTATATGTTTAAAATTATTTTATATGGGTCTGCAATGTGGACCTGCAAATGGTTGAAATATTTGAAGCTGTGGACCCTGAAATGAAATGTTTGAATCTGTGGACCCTGACTATGAAACTGGTTGGAATGTTTGAAGCTCTAATTTAATAGATGTCTCCATAAATATTTATTAACAGAAGTTTATATATGCAGAACAAAATTATCATTTCATTTCTGTTTTTTACTATTTTAAGAAAAGTAAGTTAAAATTATCATTTACTAATATTTCTGAATCAATTCTGGTTGAATCAGTTCTTTTTATAGATTTTGGCAGTACTGGTTTTCACCTTGAACTCAATAATTTGATTTGGTTGTAATGACAATAATGACAATGAAGATAGAAACAAGCTTCCAAAATGTCTGTTTTGTATTATTCATAATAGAAATAGCATTAAAAAAATATACCTTTTATTGGGTATTATTTACTGAGAAATATGTATTGTTATAAAATACACAACGAAAACAGTTTTGTGGTGTATAGAAGTTGTGAATCGAGGAAGGAAAAAAAAAATAAAGACAAATAAAATAATAATTTTCTACATTTTAGTAAAGATAAGGGGTGTAAGTAGCAGCCCTTAGGACAGACAATGATATTAATGTTGCGTACAAGAAAGAACATTGATGTATACCGTGCTTAATGAAAAAAGAAAGGCATATATATATATATAAAAAAAAGAGCTACATGAAGACTCATCCCACTTTTTCGTAATACTGAAGCACCAAGAACACAAAAAAAAAAGGCAAAAACTTTCTACACCTCCAATTTTTTACCTGCACCCTATTATTTTTGTAAAATTCCAAAAATGTCCTTTCAGTAAAAATACGTTTTAAAAAATAAATTTTGGAAAATAATTTTCGAAATATTATATTTTGAAAAACGTTTTCTTTAAATTTATTTTCAGAAAATATTCTCTAGAACACAAATTGTATTTCGAAATTTTTTTTAGCTTCTGAATTTTTTGAAAACCATTTTCTAAAAGTTAATGATGAGAGAATTCGTTAAAATTGATGAGGTGCAGGAAGATTTTTCCAGAAGAAGATGCCCAACTCTCTCTGGACCCAGAGATGGAACATATAAAGAAATCCATGACATGAGTCCATATAAAGAAAACAAAAATATTTCTATTGATTTGAGTTAAAATGAATTTTAAAGTGGTTGATTTATGTTTGAATACTCATGCTCTGAAAAAATTTGTAAATATCATAATCGTCCAATCTTAAATTAAGTTTATTATTTTTTTAAGGGATGAAATATGATGTGCGAATTTTTTAGTTACAAAAATAGAAGAGTATATATATATATATATATATATATATATATATATATATATATATATATATATATATATATAAATTAATAAAAATATAGATATTTTTAGAGAAATAATAAAGTTGACATGCGAAAACTTTTACTCTACTAATACCAATTAAATTTAAAAATAAATAAATTAACATAACTACCCATGTTGACAAGTAAAGAGAGATAATATCAATAAAATTGTAGTTTTCTTGTTTAAAAGATGAGGGTTGAACACATCAGAATTTTCTGAGACAAAATGACTTAGGAATTGAAGAGATTAAGACAAAATATCGAAGGGAAAGAAATCCAGAAGATAAAAAGGAACTATACAAGGAGTATGTGTTGATTAAGAAGAAAGTTAGAAGGAATCATAGTTGAGGTACTAGAAATAATTTTGGTAGTTTATTATTTTATAACTGTTTTGTATTGTTGTTAAAATTAGAGAAAATTGTGAATTTTTGAATGATGAAATAATTTCGATAGCATGTGATATTGAGTCTTATAAGATTGATGTGGATTGTAAGAGAATATCTTTCTTTTATTATTTTGATCATATTATAGTTAGAATTAGAGAAAAACAGATATCTGATAATTTTTCAAGGAAATTTTTTTTGACAACATGTGATCTGATGTGTTTGAAATATACGAGAAATATTCAGTTAAGGAAGGAATAACTTTTGGTGACAATACTATTTTGAAATTTTAGATTAAGTTTTTGAAGTATTTTACAAAGAATATGATTTAGAACATTAGAAGAATAAATTTACAATGGATAAATTAAAAAGGGAAATGTAACTTTTATAAATATTTAATTATTGAGGTTAATATTTAGTTAATAGTGATATTTTTAAATTTTACTTAGATGATTGTTTTAATTTTATGGTGTATTTTTTTTTAAATGGAGTGAACATATTTTAATTTTTTATATACAAAATCATATATATGGTTGAATATATTATGATTTGATTTTATTAAGTATAAAAATCATGTGATATTTTAAGTAATACTATTATATGACTTGAGTATAGAAGAAACTAAAGAAATTGACAAAAGAAAGATGATTTATAGTTTAGTTTCGTTAGAAAATTATTCGAAAAGAAGTAGGGGTAATTCACCTATTTTTGTAATATGGTTTTATTTAAATTATTTTTATGCTAACTGGTGCATGATTTTTATGGAGTATATAGAATATTTTTAAAATATGTAATAAATTATAATATTACTTATTCTTTGCAGAATATTTATAATAAATTAATCACGTTGTATTTGGAATAAAAAAAGATAATTATGTTACTTTTAATAATTTGATTTTAAGAAAATAATTAATTGTATTATATGCTTCACTGTATTTTTTTTTAAAGAATTTTAAGTATGAAAATTTGATCATTAAAGAGAATTCATATTTTTTTAAGAATAATACTATATTGTCTATGACTCTGAGTAGAATAGATAAAATCTAATATAAAATTTTACTTTAAATTTTAGTTTTTTGAAAATTAATAAATTATTTAATTTATTAAATAAGTATACATATTAAAAAAATTATATGTGAATTCTATTTTTTATTTTGAAATATTTATATTTATTGTATTTAACTTTGGATTTATTTATTTTCATTGATAATGAATGTAATGATATCGTAAATGAATTCTACGAGACAAAAATAATTTTTTTGTGATCAGTAGTATAAAATATTTGTCTTAAATTTTGTAGTAAAAATTAAAATAAAAATATTTAGATATCCAAAATATAAATTTATTTATTTATTTATATATTTATGTTGGAGATTCTGATTAAAGATAAAATCTTTCAATTTTATAAATAGGTGTAAGTCTTATTTTAGATTATTGAGTTAAGTTTAAATTTAATTTTTTTATAATTTAAAACAAATAAATACAAATAGTAGGAAGTTTCAGATAATTTGATATCTACAAGAAATAATTATTTTAATTACAAAAATTATTTAATATAAGTTTTTCCATGTAAAAGTTAATTTAAAATCACATGAATTGATGTTTGAACATGATTATAGAAAATTTAACTTGAAATCTGAGTGGGCTTCCTATGATGTGGCGGGATGTTCATGAATATGTTTTAATATGTTTTAGTATTCACCGATCATATTTTAAAATAATTTAAATAATTTATTCAGCATTTTTACATTATATACGTCTAAAGACAAATGGTATATTGCAACCCAACTTTTAGAGATTCTTTCCATTTTTCATTTGTCCGTTGTTAAAAGAGATTTTGGTTGCATTTAATTGTTTATTTCAAATTTGAATATAATACTGATTACTACTTTCCATGCAATCCTTTTTTTTTTTAACCTAATTTTCAATAGGATCAAGTAACAATATAGGCAGAAGTTAAGGATTAAAAAAAAGGTCGGAATCTAAAAATATTGGTTGTAAACAAACTATTTTGAATTATATTTTTTATTTAAATGAAAAGAAAAAGAAAAAGAAAAATGTGGTGATCATAACATAATTTAATGCATGTAATAAGGTGCATGCTTTCACATAATGTATCAACGTGCACACTATAAAAAGTTTCCCAATAAATTTTAGACAACAAAGTAGGTAGCTAGGCTTTTTAATGTTGGTCTAATCATATTACCTTGCTGTGCCACCTTTCTAATGGCTTATCACAAAACTTTTAACAAAAAGAAATACTTTTCATATCAAAATTAAAACTTTGAATCCGTAGATCCTTTATTTATTATTTAAAAAATAAAAAACGTTAGGTTTGACGTTTAAAAAATGTATTTTCAAGTTAAAATTATATTTATACATATAGTTTATTTCAAATTTCGTTATCAACTCACAAAATGTCAAAATTCATGTTGTATATAGGATTTGCATTTTTTTTGTTCATTAAATATTATTTGAAAAAATGGTAGGAAGAAAATGAATTTTATTTCTAATTTGTAAAATATTCTGTTGACACATAACGTACTAAGTAAGAAGTATCAGAATCAGAAAATTAATAGTTTTTGTTGTTATGAATAATTTAACTCTCATACATATACATAAGTTATAAACTTAGAAATTCACGAACTTTCTCAAATTTATTTGATAAGAAATTAGTTTGGCCAATAATATTGTAATTATTGTTGACTCAACGAGTGTATAAAACTCGAACTCAATATTTTTACTTATGTCAAATCCAATTTCACTTGGATGAATGAATTATTAATATATCGATAATGTTTAGTTATAAATTCTTGGATGGAAATTTTGTATTAAATGTATATAACTATTTTGATGTGTAACTTTTAAAAATATAACTAAATATTTGTTATAAGTTTACATACTCATAAATATTTAATTAGTTTACTTTTTTAGGTAATTAAAAGTTAACTTTAAACTCAAAACTTTAGCACGGGAATTTGAGCCAATCACCATTCTTTTCAAAATAAGTAATCTCATTATTTATATAGAAATGATTCTACTTATACCAATAGTGTTACTATTTTATTTTTGTTCTTGCTTTTTCTTTTCTTCATTTTCAATCTTCAGTTTGGTTGGAACACATGTAATAATATTTCATGTTCAAGTCAATATTCATAAGGAATAAAGAAGTTATAAATATCTTTTTTTTATTTAGTCTCATTTATCAGTGTTTGACTCGATATTCCATTCTAGTTGGGATCCATGTAATGACAATATTTATAAGAAATAATGAAATTATCAATATGATTATTCTAAAAATGGAATAAGAAAATTATGCATATGATTATTTTTAAATAGTTAATACCTTTTACCTTAAGGTATATTTGTGTTGAACTTTCTTCTCTTTAATAATGGTTTTATAATATTTTACCTTTAATAATTATTAATTACATTATTAAGCTATAATTATGAAGGGTATCAACATAACAAGATGTATCATTTGGTGTCCACATCTCAAATAGGATTTAAGAAGTCAACTTTTGGAATATATTCCAATTTTTTAACATGTTACTTTCAAGAAACTCTTTATTACTCAGTAAAATTCTTTAGAAGTTTTTAAATAGTCAATAGGAGCAGTGAAATAGGATTAAACATTGACATCATTGAAAAAAAATCCAAATTTGATTAATACAAAAGTGTGAATTACTAAAAAGAGGTTGTTTTTGGTTTTGTCCCTCTATACACCTAGTGATGAAGTTTTATGGGCTGACCATACATGTGATGGAACCTGGCAACAAGTCTAAGTTGAAATTAATTGTTTGGGAGGAAATCGATTATGGCTTTGTGGGGTCTCACTTTTGCTTTGTTGACCATCAAAACCCTTTTTCTGGCAAAACAAAGTCCTTGAGAAGTGGCCTAGGATTATAGATAAGGCCAAGGGATATTTCACATTGCTTCATCACAACCATAAGTTTCATCAGTTTTATAATTCTCAAATCTTGATTGTGAAATGAGACTATATCAAGGGTGTGGCTCTTAATCGGTGTAGAGGGCCAAACTAAGGATATGCAAAAATCTTCTTAAATCCCACTAACTTTTCCTTCAAATTTAAAGCATTATCTTTTTCAAATACATTCCTTTACAATAAAACAAATCAAAATCATATTCTCTACTTCCAACTTTTCTTTAGTACGTAATTTGAGATTCTAATACTCATCTCTTCTCCTTAACACACAACTTTCGTATGGTTGAGTGCTTTCTTTATGCTTCAACTTTTCAAGATTTTTAATTCAAGCACTTCGTAAACATTCATGGGGAATGTTTATGCAGATTTTGGCCATACAAAAAGAAAACGAAAAGTTCTATTTATATGAATGTAAATTAATTGAATAAGATTCTGACAGTTTTAATATGTTATTTATTGTCTAATATGATGCTGCAATCTTTTTATAGTTGTACAAAAAAAAAAATACAGAGAACTTTTTTGATAAAAAAAACATTCACATTGTATAAGCACTGGAGAAAGTCTTCTTTAGATCATCATATTGATGAAGATTGAAATTTTAAACAGCTGATAGCACAAAAGTTAATTGTTATCGATTTTTTTAAGCCATTCAAATAACTTAAACCATTAATTTATTAACGATAATTATAAAATATTTTTAAGTTACTAAATTAAACAATTATATAAATAAATTTAGTTAATTTTATAAATTATAATATCGTGCATAGCACATGTTCATAAATTAGTACATATGTAATTTATTGAGGAGAGGCAAATTAACTTACGATTTTTATTTTATTCTCTTTATAAGATATCATCACTTTTATTTAACATAGACATTTTCTACATGTGAATGTAGTATTTCTTTCTACAATGACATTAATAATGGACAGTCATGACTTAAAACTTCAGAGGACTTGAAGCTAATTTAAAAAGTGAAGTATTTTTTAAATTAATAAATAATTAAAATTATTTTTTAAATTGTTTGTGATGTAAAATTATCTATTAAATTATCATAATTAATTAATTTTATTTAAAATATATTTTTAATAAATAATAAAACTAATTTGTTTAATCTTTTGTTGAGATATTATTGATTTTAAATAAGATTTTATGTTATTAGTTTAAGTTTTGAAAAACTCGTTTTAATTAAAACAAGTGGTACTGGAATTATTAACATTATTTTATATGCTATATATCTATTTAAAAAAATTTATTTTTTTATATAATTAAGAATGTCAATTCGTTTATCATTTTCTAACCTTATAATTTTATTTTAAGATATTTAATTCTGAAAATAAATATAAGACATCAAGATCTAACAAATTATCATGTTTCAAATATTTTTGAAGGTTTAGGCATTCAAATAACACTCACATGCATTTTCTAATTTTATTTATTTTTATAAATATATCCATAACCCCTTTTTGTGATTTAACAAAAAAATTTAACTCTTCTCTCCTTTTGAAGTTTGAATATTATATTCTAGTTGATATATTTATATATTTTTATATAAAATTAAAAACTATAACATATATAACACTGAATATAAGTTATAAGTATACAAAAGACTAAGTTAGAAAAATAAAACTTGATTGTCAAACCAATGAACTTGATTGTATTATCTTGTCTTAAGTCTCAGGTCTTATTCTATCTTTTTGTCTTTTGGTAAGCCTTTAAATATAATTTATAAATTTTAAATTTGTAATGTTCTTCCTTAAATTTGCACAAATTATTTTGAAATTAATTAAATAATAATAATAATAAATAAAATTATTTTGAGATTAATTCATCAATCTGATATTATTTTTATTTGTTATTGATGCATTCAAAGAGAACAAAAATGAACACAAACTCCAATTCCTCAATCTACTGCTCCAAGTATCCAAATAGAAACACACTGATAATGCAAAATATAGAGTGATAAAACAAATTTGAAATTGAATAATGACCTAAGGACAGTCAAACACTCAAATTAAAACAAATAATAGGAATAAAAGAGTTAAGAAATGAAGAACATAAGTAGAGAAGTCAAATAAATGAAGGAGATAAATAGAAGAGTTAAAAAATGAAAGGACATATAAATAAATGATGTTACTATGTTGAAATAGTAGAAAGAGATATAAAATTGGAAAATTTTAATATTTTGGATTCTTTGACTATTCAGTTTATTTTTTAAAAAATATTATTAATTATTATAAGAAAGTTTCAAAAATATTATATAAATATAAAGTCATTAAAGAATATTTATAATACTTATGTAAACTTAAAATCAATTAAGATATTTAAAATTTTTAGTTAAAAATTAGTTTTAAATGTAGTTTTAAAATTAAATATTTTTTAATTTTATAATGATATATTAATATAAATTTTTTTTAGACCTTTGAGACTTTGAAGCCTAGTTGTTACTTTATCTGCTTGGACTTTGAGTCAGTCATAATAATAGAAGTGTTATCTTCTTTCATGTTAAAGTGTAGAAAATCACCTAACAAAAAACAAAAATAAGAATGGAATGACTATTTGACACACATTAAATCTTTCATCCCATTAATAACACAAAAATATATAATAATGACAATAAATTGTTTAGAAAATATATAATAATATAAATTGTTTAGAAAACTAATTTTAGATTTTGACAATCTATTTTTTCTATATCATGTTTAGATACATGCTACCATAACATAACATATTTATGCATGTAAAAGTTTTTTACCAATTGATATATTTATCTTCATGACGTAATATATAAATATATATATAAAGTTTGAAATCTCATTAATCCTATTACTCCATACTTATATTATAGATTATCAATCGACTAATATATCATGTTATTATTAACATAACGACATATCTTGAATAAAGAGTAAATGTGATCATATATTTCAACCATAACATAATCAAATTTATTCTTGAGTTTATTTCAAAATCAATTTACATCAATAATAAAGGATAAAATCATAAATACATAATATGATAAACAATATATGAAGTTTAAACAAAACAATTAAATTGAAATAATGCTTGAGGTTTGGTTATGTTATTAAGTGGCAACACATAATTTGTGCCACTAAGTTTTTGTTTGAGTAATAAGACACATATTACTTAAATATTACCTAATCACTAGATCAATATATCTAGATGAAAAAAAATTTGATGCAACTCTTTCTTACTTAAGTGATCAATCAATATTGAGCCTTTAAATTTTTAAATTTTTATTAGAAAGATAATCAATATTGACTTTTCATCTTAAAAAGTCATTATATTTTAAAGTTCAACTCAAAATTTTAACTATTCATCATTCAAGTATTCACTTACCACTTCAGTTATAAGAGTTTTAAAAGAAAAAAACTTATTTTGACATTTTTCTCTCAAATTTCAAATCATAACTTAAATGATAAACTCTATTATTTCAACAATCAAAATACTACTTGAACATCACTGGAGCTATTAAGTGATAAAAGTTTGAAAGGAGAAAAACTTATTTTAACATTTTTTTCTAAAATTTCAAATCACAACTTAAACTATTAACTCTATTATTTTAACAATTAAAATAACACTTGAACATCACTCAAGCGATGTTTAAGTTATATATCCAAAACTTACAAAAAAAACTAACAAATTGGTCACATAATTCTCGATAACATAAAATCCTTATTTGTTATAAAATGTTTTAAACATTACAATTCAACCTATTTTCACTATAAAATTCATAATTTTATCATTAATTAAATACATGTACGTAAAACGCTTAAATCCAATAAAAAGCAGCAAAATTTTAGTTCAAATTCTCTTTCCAAACAATTGCTTATTTATTAGAAAAAAAAAAACAACTCTAAATGAAAGAACAAAATCTCTATAAAGGTAGAAAAACTTCAACTAAACACGCAAAACATGTATTAAAAGTCCAACCACCTAAAATAACAAATTTTTTAATTTAAAATAAAAAGAAATTTATTCCAAATGAATTCAATTCAGAGTAAAATGATCAAAGTACAATAAGTGATATTAATAAAAGAAAAATAAATAAAAATTCTCAACTACCTAAAGTTAGATTTCAGAATAATGGGTACGTGGAGAATTTTATGGCAGAGCAGTACAATGCAAAAACGATTAGGTGAACTTGAAATTCGGAGTATTCAACTCAGGAAAGGAATGATAAATGATAAAAGATATGGGTATATATTTTTTTATCGTAAAATTGTTTTAATTTAATTAAATATTTCAAGTTTAATTATTAAATACGTAACTATATTGAGTATCTAGAAAAGAAAAGTTGCGTGTACAAGAATATTATAAAATTGAAATAAGATTATTTTGAATTACAGTTATATGCAACCTGTCAAAAAAGATGGAATATATTAGGTGGGTACGATACAGGTGGCACATGAATTGTCCATTGCCACGTGGCAGCCTTAAGTCCCATATTGTATGAAGAGAAAATGGGAAGGTGAAGTGGTAGTTCTGATGGCTTTAGCCAACCAATTTCATAAATTCTTGCCTTTACGCAATGCACTTATGATTTTGTCAAACTAGCTGTACCATTACAACATCAAATAAATTGCATAGCTGTAAAATTAATTATATTAATAACCCGATCAAATCAATGAATTTATTAAGTTTATTTATTTTTAGCTGGGTAAAATGTAAATAGTTTTTGTTTAAACTTTTTGTTTCATATGAAACTAATTTTTTTTTTATTGCTTGGACATTTTAATGAGTTTTTTTATTGGAATAAATTGGACTTTAGAAAAAAAAGTATATTAATGAAAAGATTATAATATAAAACATTCATTTGTATAATTTAATTACTTAAATATTATTTAAGTGCTATATCATCGCTTAATTTTTTTTAAGTAATACTTAATACTTACATTTATTACTTAATATATTTAAACACACAGTATGAATACTTAATAGACTATATATGTAATTTATGTAAGTTTAGGGTTTGAATGAAAGAAACAGCAAGACATTTTTATCTTTTTTAAAAATATATCTTTGAAGCAGCATGTTTTTACTCAAGAGAAATGATGATATTGTGTATGAATATTGAAATATGATAGATTATGTAATTATGTTGGGATACTTGTGCAATGATTTCTCAAGTATTAACAGAGTGATGATTAAAGTTCTCAGTATTTTAAGAAGGAGTGTATTGTCTGTATAATACTTTATGTGGTGAGAATACTCATTTATAGTGTTGTCACTTAAGTAAGAAAGACACAAATTTACTTATAATATCAAGATGTATATCATTTAAGTAGTACTCAAGTAATGAGATATATTCATAATTAAACAAAGTGAAATCACTTAATCCAGATAATCATGCTCAAGCAATATTTAATATTGTGTTATTGACATACAATGCATGTGATTGATGATATCTTGGTTGATATACTATTAATGAATTATATGCATAATAAGTTATATGAAAGTATGATATGTGTATATTGAAATAAGTTATATACACCATGTTATCTTTGTAATATGTGATCCTTTATGAAATAAGTATGTTGTATTTGAAATATCTTACATGGAATTAAATCTTATGTGCTAATATTAATCATAATAGCTCATTAAATAATATACCACTAATTCACTGTATTGAAACAAATAAGAAGTTGAATGAGAATTAATGATGTATATTTATTAAGAACAAGTCTTTTAAAAAATCTTATATACTAATTATAGATATGTTTATTTGGGATATATCATATGGAATCAAATTTTAAGTATTAATCCTAATCATAATAGTTCATCAAAGAATATATCACTACTTCACTATAAGTTGAAACAAATAAAAATAAGTCTTTTTTAAAAACCTTATATACTAATTATACTCTAAATTGAGAATGTGATTAAGGGTTTTAACATTTTGGTGATCATGTTTTCATTTTTGTTATTCTTTTGATAATATTGTTAAAAAATTCATTTTTGATGATTATATTTTCATTTTCATTGTTTATTAAAAATGTTGTTAAAAAATTCATTTATCTAAATAATAGTTTACTAGTAAGACTTGAATGTTGTGTATTGATAATAATATAATTGAGTTATAATATATATATATATATATATATATATATATATATATATATTATATATTATATATATATTATATATTTAAAATTATTTATTATTACATGTATGTGTGCTAATTATTATAATTGTATTTACTACATTATAAATGGAAGTTGAGTTACCCAATAAAAAAGATTATACATTTCTCCAACTAAAATATTAAGTTTAATAAGTGGCATTCTACTAACCACCCCAAATAGAGCTTAAGTTTTTCATTGTACTAAGGTTTTCGTTTCATATTTTTTTTTTCTTTTTCACCGTCAAAAAATATCCTTCATCTAACAAAATAGTAAATTAAAGTGATAAATATCTCGCTCACCCATCCCCACTCACGTAATGTCGTCGTATTAAGATCAAGTGTGTAATTTATACAAAAAGAAAAATTCCAATTTTATAAAAAATTAAATAATATAGAATGTCCATTTCACCCTCACATTACCTTTTAACGTTGAAAGGTTGTCATGCAATTTCTCAAATACCAATTGATTGAAGCCGCTTTATGCAGTGGAAATGTGATATGAAATATTGATCATTTATGATTATTTAGTATAATTAATCACAATATGGAAAATATTTCTTATATGGTAGGATTGGTTTTTGATCTATAATAAACATTATAAATAACTTTAAAATAGTTACTTCTAATTTTTACTGTTCATTTTTTTTTTAATTTTGAAAAAGTGTTTTATTTAATCTTCATTATTCAGTTAATCATACTCTAATTTTGGCTTACGTTGTAAAGATCTATGCAAATTTTGTTTTAACTAAACTTAATTTTCATTTTAGAGATTTGGATAGAATCTCAACCGTTTAATTCAATCGTCCACGAGTCTATGTAAGACTAACACAATCCATATTTAGTTGATAAAATGTATTACTTTTACTTGAATTTTTGAATACATGTAAAATTTGACTATTTTAGCTCAATCTAATCTTATCCTAATTAATGTAGATTTAGTCTGCAAAAATCCTATACAAATTGTGATTAAGATTTGTTGGAAATTTATATTGAATTTGGTTTATTTGGATTGACTCACAATAATATTTGATTAAAGTGACTCAAACACGTTAAATAAAAATATTTGATCTGAATTTTAAATTTTGAACTCAAATTTGGATAAGTTCCATTAAATATGCGTTTTCACTAGGCTTTGGAACTATTCTAGTACCCAAATTTAATCATAATTTTTTGTCCAACCAATGTAGTTTAAATACAGTTCAATTTCGGGTTTATTCAAACTTACTTTATAAAATATAAGGTTTGGACTTTAATTTTTGAACTATTTAATTTAATTCGATCTGGGCAAGATCTAAACTTAACTTATAAAAACTCATGCAATTGGGGTTTGGAAATAATTTCAGAAGCACAAATTAGTTTTGTATTCTTAATAGCACACAAACCACATCGAGTCTACAATCAACCTAATTAACTTGAACTCACCCAATTAATTTATATATTGAAGAAAAATTATTTATTAGAAAATTTAGTTATATAAACAAATTTTTACACGTTATATTTGGCAATTGAAATTTTGGGAGTAATAACGGGTTAACGGGTTCTCAATGGTCCCCCTTAAACTTATACACGGAACTTAAAAGAAAACTCCAACATAAATGATTTGATTATATGATATAATATGAGAAGGGGAAATGAGTATTTTAAGAAATTTGATTGGAAGATATTTTAAACAAGAAAATTCAGAGAAAAAAAAATAGAGAAAATCATGATGTAGAAGAAATATTGATGTGAAAGAGGAAGGAGTGTTTCCATTGAATGAGGAATATTAGAGAGAGAAGCAATAGAATTCTTACCAACACTATTGATAAAAAAATAACATAGTGCTATATAATACAACATGACAAAACAAAGAATTGTTATTGAACTTATGTGAAAAAATTGTGACCTTATAGAAGATATGGCAATTGAATAAAATTATGGTTTGACTTTTAATGAAGATGTGGAACTTTTTCAACAGCCACGAAAGGACAGCTGCTAATAGCTTATATGATGAATTGTTAGATGAAGAATAGGTTAGTAAATGGTAGGTATAAGTGCAGGGTATCACTCATTCTTCCTTTGTCATCATCATAATTCATAAATCTAAAAATGCAGTTTTCTAGGTTATTTTTTTTCTCTCTCTCATGCTTCCAAAATTGTCCTCTAGCAGCAAATGAAAGAGAGATAATAAGGAATGATGGTGTTGATTTATATATGCAGAATTGGGGTGACCTGTAAAGAAAGTTTTTGTGGTTTATTATTTAACTGGTTTGATTTGAGAAATAAAGAGAAAGTTATGCAATCTAATGTGTTATATTAGTAGAATAATGAATGTTTTTTTGAAGTGATAACTATTTATTTTGGACTTTTTATTATAATAATAATTTATATTTTTCATGTTTAACTTTAATCCTTTTTTTTTTTCTGGTTTTGGTTCTAATCTCTTACTTTGTTTCATTCATAGTATCTAAAACAAAAGTTTTTCATTGAAAAGGTTGTGACTTTATTGCGGAATTCATTGTTCCTTCTTCGGCTTTGACAAAGATGGACTTCTTCTCTTCTCCTGCTTTTGGGCGACATGTTGCTCATTATCAATTCAAACATCAAATCCAACATTCTTCCCTCACCTATTGCTTCTACTGTTATTTTTTAAAATTTAGTGCTAATTTTACTTTTTATTATTTACTTAAGATGCTGTTAATAATTTAATTAGTTATAAATAAATGTAAAATGAATTATTAAGATTATTCAACATATATTTACACTCAGTGTTAATGCATTTAGTTTTTGTTGTTCATACCACAAACGCGCATTTAACTTTTCGTTTTTAGTTAATTCTTCACTATTTTTCTCGTGATTAGTATGAACTAATAATAATAATAAAGAAAAAGAGTTTCCACACGCTTTGACAATTTGCATGAATGTCCTTACTTTGCTAGAATGGGCAGAGCCTTGACGTTGTGAAGAGCGAAATATTTGGCAACAAAATTTACGTTGAAACATTTGCACGTGAACCATCCACCTCTCTAGGATATAAGTGCCTTTCTTTCTTTTCCCTCTCCTTATTATTTTTTTATTTTTATTTTCCATTTGGCTAAGCAACTACCATGAGAATATATGCCTATCATAATAAGAGCCTACTTTATATTAATGGAAAAAATAATCCATCACCCAATTATACCTCTAATGCTTACATAACCAACTACAAAAAATATATATATAAGAAACAAATTGCACAACTCACGAATCCAAAAAAGGGTAAAGAATTTTACCTTTTTGCTAAAAACAATTTCTTTGATATTCATGGATACATAACATATTGTCGCATAAAGAATGATATGCAAGTAGCACTGTTTTTATAATAATAAATATAACTCTTCTCTAATTCTATTATTTTAATGGATACTTTTAAATTAAACATTGTTGGTTTAACAAAATTTATTAATCCAATAATTTACGCGGCATTACTTTTTACAGACATCATTATTTAATATTATTTTTGAATAAAAAAGTTAACAATGAAAATATTTTAAATATCAACATCTGACATTTGAAAGCCTGAAGTTAATTTGCACTTTTTATACACAGCATTTATAAACAATTTATTTAAGCAACTATCCATTATATACTTGGATTTTTCTTAAATAATATAACATCCTAAAATCATGTTAAAATATAGTTAGCATAAATTTGAGAAAATATTTCGTACTTAACTTCACGGTCAGATATGGAACGAGTCAGAATGACAATATTAAATCAAAACAATTTCAAATAATTTCTACACTATTCATAAACAAAATTTATTATTTTTAAAGTAAAAAGCATTTAATAACGTTAAAAGAATTATAATGTAATTCCATTCAAAATCAATTTTGTATGTAAATGTCTAATCAAATTAATACCTATATACTTAGGATAAAGTTACGGGAGGGATACGATTTTGATTCCTCGAAAATACATTAGAAAAGAGAGAAAAACTTGAAAGGTCTATTGACATAAACTTCTAGTTTTTTATTTCAGATTTTAATTATAAAATGACTTCGTTCAAAATCACACACAAACAAAAAGTGGAGTTAGAAAAAAGGAGTAAGCAACAAAAGCAAAAGGATATAAAAATCAGATAAAAAGTGAAGAGTGTAGTTACGTTAAAAGAAGAAACACATAAGCTTACAAATTAGAGAGCAGAAAGTATCCGAAGTGCGAGGAAGTTGTTTCAGAAGTGAAGTGAGGGATGATAAAAGCACATATGAATCATCACATTCATAAATGCTGGAAGAAGGCACATAAATTTTCTCCACATCCAAACACTTGTTTATTTACCTGTTTGGTAGAAGGAAGGAGGAGCAGGATATACTTCAATACAATTTTCCAACTCTATGGGTTTTCACCTTACCATACTGTCTAGGTAACATTAGAATATAATAACAATGTGGTATACAATATCCATAGAAAATTCAAAAAGAAAAAAAAAAAAAAAAAGTTGAGTTGAGTAATTAACACCAAGCAGAGGCCACAGTGAGGGTTCTTCCCATCCACCCAAAGCAAATCCCACCATTTTCTACTTTTACCGTGACTCGGTTGTCACCACCGAGTCGCCCTTTGATTGACTCAGCGACTCGCTGACTCAGTGGTTTCAACCTGAACCCAGCCATGCCCATGCGAGCGCGCCACTTTCCGAACACCTCGCACCTTTCAACGCGGTCCCTTCCTTCGCACGCCACCGTGTTCGCTATCTTCCGACTCAGTCCCTCCTCTATCTTTATTCGCCCCGAGTTATCCCGTGACATCGTCGTCTCCAGCGAGTCAAAGAGCGCGCCGTAATACGCACACGACTCAGCCACGCGAGCCACGAAGGGCGCGGTATTGGTGTTCGCCTCCTGCTCCACCAGCGTCACCACGCGCGGCGACAGCGCCTTCACGCGCCTCAGAAGTTCGTCGCGCGGGTTCTCCGTGGAGACGCTCTCGTCGGGCATTCTGTAAAGCCTGAACGCGAAGTTCACAGCCAGAGGCGCGTCCGCATCGCAACCCAGCGACTCGCGAGTCAACTCGGCGAGTCTCCGAGTCAGCACTTGGAATTCAAAACTTATCCCGAGTTGCTCTGCGAGTCGTCCCAGCATCACGCCCGCGGTACTCATCCTCTCGTCGGCGCCGTTCTCCGCCACGGCGATGATCTTGAGGACGGCCGGGGGCCCCTTCCGCCTCAAGGAGAGCTCGTGGAGAAGGCTCGCGTATTGTTTCCCGTTCCCGATGTCGAAATCCACCACGCAGAGTTTCGCGTTCTCTGATTTATCGTCGAATGCGGATTCGAGGATTGCGATGTTGGCGACCATGAGCGCGACCCTAAAGAAAAGCGAGTGTTCAAATAGCAACTGAGTGGACTCGGCGTGTTCCCTGCTGAACAATTCCGCAACCGGCGGTGGATACTCAACGGGACTCATCCGCGACTTGAGCGCGGAAACCATGCAATTTACGAAGCGTTGATCCGAATTCTGCGATAATCGGGTTAGGATCTGCGTCGCGACGTCGAATCTCCCTTCTGAAATCGCTTTCGCCACCTCCGTTAGGGACTGTTTGGCACTGATGGATTCTGCGGAGGAGTTGGACGACGTCGTAGAGGAAGTGGGCGATGACGACGCGCGTTTGGGCGGAGTGATTAAGTTCTGTATCGTGTGCGACCATTCAGAGGTGGTAACGACTGAAACAGCGTCGCCTTGGTCGTCATCATTGTCTTCTAGAAGCTCCTTTTCCAACTCCTGGAGACGGTGGTCTATTGAGTTCTTCTCCGGTTCGCGGCTCGCGGTTAGCCTAGGGAAATTTGTGTGAGACAGGATCGAACTCGTGACTGGTTGCGCGTTAACGGCGTTAGGGCGAATGTGGTGGAGAAGGGATGCGCCGTAACGGTGCGACGGAAAGGCGGATAATTGAGGCGAGAACGTGGAGAATTGGTTGTGTTGAAAAGTTCTGGGCTTTACGGAACGAAGTTGATAGTTGGGAAGGAGTTGGTTATTGTTGTTGCTAACAAGAAGGTTGTTGCTGTTGTTAAGGTTGTGGGTTTGGAATTCCGCGAGGGTACGTTTCCCCATGAGAGTGGATGTTTGGTGTTGGGCTATGTGGGAGGAGGGTTGAAGCAAAATTGAAGGTTGGGATCGGTAGAGTGGGTGGTGAGCGGTGGCGGGGTGGTTGTTGATGGTGGGTTGAACTGCCATGGATTGAGTAGGGAATCCTGTTGCTCCGCCGTAGAAATCAGAGGGTCCGGCAGCAGGGAACCCCGGCGACGACATCCCAGAACTTCTGGCGAAGAAAATAAGGAAGCGTCTAAAAAGTTAGAACTTTGGAAGAAGGCATGGGACAAAGGCAGATGGGAGAGAGAGAGAGGGTTGAAATGTTGGAGTGATTCTGGTGAATATAAACAGAGGGGATTTTAAATTCGATTAAGAAAGCTAGTGAACCCTTTTCTTTCTTCTATTCCTTTTCTTTTCTCTGCATACCTCTTTTGCACTTCAGATTGCGTGTCCTCACATCACAACCGTTGGACTCCTTCAGATTCCAGATTCCATCTTTTCAACGGACCATGATCAAGTCCACAGGAGCCTAGACGCAGTCCTATCTTATTCAATAATAACAAACTTCAACTCCTGAGTCACAACTTCCTCGGGTAACGCAATTCCAATCCTCACGCGCCCTTCTCTACTTGTCAACATTTCATCACCGAATCATCAATTTCATCATCAAATTACCCTCTCCTGCTATTAACTTTTCACTTGCTAAAAATATTATTTTATACCTTGTAAGGCTTTCGATATTAATATTTTTAAATATTATTTAAAACTCTAGACAGGTTTATAATTATTTTTCTTAATTTAAGTTGGTAACCAATATTTAGAGTCCCCAAAGAATCTTCACTTTTCACATTGCATAAGTGCTTAATTTTTTATGATGCATTTGGTTTGTGTACTGTGGTGGCTAACATGTGTTTCAGTGTTTGTTTTATGTAAAAAAATCAAGATTATTAAAAGTTTATTTGGATTATTTTATTAATTTTTTATTTTGATATTGCAAATCCTTGCATGTTAAAAAGGATTGTTGAGTGAAACTCTTGTCTTTAATATTATGATATTATGTGCGTTCGGAAATCCATTCTAAAAGAAAAAGACATCACATAAATTTCTCTTGAAAAGTGAAAGTTATGATTAAGTACCTTTTACACTACCTAAAAAATTCACATTCCAGCCTAAAAATCAATTTTTTTTTTCTGTAAGAAATCATATATATAATGGTTTCAAGATTATTTTTCCCATGAAAAGTAAATGTGGAATAGATAGACATATTTCGAACGAAGGTGGTACAAATAATTAACATATATGATATAAACAATTAAAAGGTAGTCAAATATTTATTGAACGAAACAAGTAATCATTAATTTTGGGCCATGATTGAGGGGAAAAAATCCTTTACAGATATTAAATTTGTTTGACTCGATAATTGATTGTTTTGTTTAATTTTATAATTTTGAATTTTTTTTAAAACATCTGTTTTAAGAAATAATTCCCCACAAGTTGCGTAATTTTTCCTCCATTAAATGTTTTTTCATGCCTTGTTAATTTAAAATAATTCAAATTCATTTCAAACTTCATTAAAATTTTAAAATTTGATAAATAAAATAAATTTTATGAGCTAAAACTAATTACAGTAATAGATATTGTTAAATTGTATTTTAAAAATCTTATTTTCACATTAATAAAGATAGTATATATTGATTTAAATTATGTATTTTATAACTAGTATTGTAGTCTGTATAAAACACGTAATAAATATTATTTTTATATCTAATATTTATGTAAAATATTTGAAAACAAAACTGTCTCTGTATATACACGATAAAAGTAACAACAAAAATAAAATATGATCTCATATAGAAAGAATTAAAATAATTATAAACATTTTAATGATATAAAATGCAAGATATAGAATGTATTGTTTTAAAATATAGACTAGAAATAATGGTACAAGCTACTGAAAATTATTTTACTAAACAGTACTAGGACTATGTGTGACAAAACTGGTTTAACTATAGTCTTTTTTTGGCATTATATGCAATATTTGGTAGCTAAACATTTGATTGAGTCATTACTTCAAATAGTATTTTTTGAAAACGGTAGTTGTTACTTTTTTTTTATATATATTTCTTCCTTTCTTGTATTTATTGAATTAATGTTTTGTTTTTTTAATATGATGTAAGTTTTATTATAATTTACGAGGCATATATGGCATCTATTCAGTTATATTACTTTTATTTTAAACTTAATTAACAACATTTTAAGATAAATAAGACATGTTACGTCTTACAAGTTATATCTAATTACTTATATAATATTATAATTACTACATAAATATTATTTATTAAAACTACTCCTCATTCACTATCCAATACTACAATAATTATCAATTATGTTACGTCTTAAGATAACTTATTGATGTACTCTTACAAAATCTTTATTTTCTTATTATCTAGTATATTAAATCTATGTGATTTAAATTATTAGTGAAGTTAAAAAATTTATTATTTCAATGAGTATTCTTGTCTAATATTATGATCACAATACCATATATATGTAATAGGTAACAATACCATTTTAGGTATTACACAATATATAGGTATTACACACGATATAAATATACATAATTGTAGGTATCACATTATCTAATAATTATATAATTTTATCTAATTCATATATACATGTACAATTTAATATATGCATGTAAACATATACACATTACATGATCTTGTACAATACCACATACATCTAATACATATATATGTCTTCTCATTATTTAAATAATTATAGTTATTTTTTAAGTATCATATCATATTTTGAGTGATTTGACTTATTACATAAGTTATCTAAGTTCTATAATAATATCTGAAATAACTTAGCTTGTTACATAAGTTATTTAAGTTCTGAAATAATATTTAAATTTTGAATATTCATTACTTAAATAATTGTTAGTCCTTTAAGTCATAAAAACTCTATATAAGAAAGTATTGAATTAAATAATATGAATGGTGTATGTAAAAATTATTCAACAATTGAGTATTACTAATCAATGCTCAAGTAAAATATGAAAAAAATAACAAACTAACAAATTGTAACTCAAAAAATTATAATCCCAAACATCTTCTTATGAAGATATTATTATTATTCTTTGTCTCCTTATTTAGAAAAAATAAATAAATAAATTTAAAGAAATGCTTAGTTTCATCAGTTTTAGATGGTATATATCATTCAATTCACTATAGAGTAAAAAAATTATAGTAAAACAATATAACTAAAATAATTGATCTTAAAAAGATGAAAGGGTTTAAAGTTAATCAAAAAATAAATTTTAAATACCTAAAAGTATATTTTTTTATCCATTAAATTAAATTATATTTAAATGTTTTCATTTTGGACGTTTTATATTTTTATCAACTACTTCAACGTATTATTTTATTAATCACTTGTATAGTTTAGTGAATTAACTTAGCAACTTTTAGCTATGAGCTACTATTGGTACTCAAAACTCAAATATAAGAAAAATGACATTATTTGGTAAACTTAAACATAAGTAATATGTTTGATGCTTTACTTTGTTATCACGTAATGTTATTATTTTTGAAAAATATTGTTTTTGAACTTAAACTATATCTAATAATACGTTTAAAGATAATTTATAAAAAGTGTACTTTCTGATTTTTATAAAATTAAAAATATTAAATGAATTTAACAATAATTCTTAATGAACTTGAAATTTTAAAAAACATTTATATTTAATTATTTTCAGCTAACTAAGAAGCTAATTTGGTCAAACATGGCTTAATAAGTTAAAATAAAATTTCCATCCAGTAAAATAATAGAAATGAAACAAGATGTGAAACTGGTTTAAGTTACATTGACATCTAGATTTTGATAAGATTGTACAGAAAGAAAATTATTTTCTTTTTGCACCAACTCTTTCATTTATTTAAACGTTATCCTACAGACATCTTTTATATATTACACTACATTCTTAATTATTTTAAAAAAGATTACATTATATTTCTCCGTTGAAAAGATTGTTGTGAAATGTTAAAAGGGTAAAAATAGTTGTATAGAGGTACAAATCCTCAAAGTTAAGAGTGCAATTTACTCTTTAACTTTTATTATTAATTATAAATTTTAAAGACGGTAATAAACCATAAAAGAAATTATTAAAAAGAACTATACAATCAATTAATTAGAAATTATAATGTCCCCTTTAATTTAGGCTTAATACTATTTGTTAAATACAATTTGTTTTGGAAATCGTACAAGTATCATTTAACATTTAATTCTCAAGCATACCTCGTTTTTTCATAAACTTTATGTTTGCCAATGTAACGATCTACAGTAATGTTTAATCTATTAAGGTGTTTTGTAAGAAACCCATTTCAGTTTGTTAGGACTATCATCATTTCGGTGACGACGTTGCTTTCATACGTTGATGTTTTTCTTTTTTTTTGATAGTTATTTGACCGCGCCTCATCTACTTTATAAAATTATTTTAATTATATCAAATGTTTGTACGTGAGTTATGGACACTCAAGGTATCTTTCATCGAATTTTTCCAAGAAAATAATTAAATCGTTTTTTTGTGCTTTCCACCATGCTACATTTTTAAACCATTGAATTAGACGACACTTATTGAAATTTTGTGAAATTACACAAAATCTCATATTTTATATATGAAAAATATATTCACCTTCATTTTTTTCTTAATAATTTAAAATTATTATAGTTAGAAATAATATTGGTTAAAATATTTATTGTACTTGAACTTAGATCCATATTATATGCTAGAGCGAGTAAATAATTTTTTCAAATATTATATGTTAAAATATATATATTTTTTAAAATGAAGTAAATAGACTATAATTGAGTTTGTAGTTATTTATTATTGTAGTTTGGTGAATGTGGATAGGTGAGAGTTTGATAATATTTGATACGATAGATTAAATTAATTTTACTAAAATAGATAATTGATAAGTAATATAATATTTACTTTGATTATAATTTGATCATATTTATAAATGACGAAGTAAGAACTTTTCTTATGAATGTTATAAAAAAATTTAAAAATCAGCTGGAACGATTTAAAAATAGTGAGTTAGTGAGCTTTCAAACATAATTAAATGTTTTGCTCATAATGATATATTTTGGCCTGATGATCATGATTCAGTAATTAGACTTAATCGATGATCATGATTCCATACTCTTTAAATGGAACGATTTTGTGTCAAATTACAAAAACATATATTTTAAAGTTTTATATGAAATTAACAATGTTAATGTGAATACCAGGGTTTAACATCTCAAACCAAAATTAATCCAAATTGTAATATTATTCTGATAACACCTTTTAAAAAATCAGAATTCAAAACGACTTAATATTTTTAAAATAAATCACAAGACCTAAATATATTAAATTCACGTTACTAAATAAAACATTCAAACTTATTTGATATAAAGATCTTCACTAATAAAATTGTATGATGGACTCAAGATATTTTACCTTAAATGCTTAATAGTACTAACATTCAATTTTTTCTAATTAAGAAGCCTTAACTAAACATTTTTTTTTAATATTTATAGTGAAACAATCTATTATAATATTGTAATTAGATCTTTATAATTAGGAGTCTATTATAACTAATTTCCACTTTATTTCTTTATTTTTGTCATTGGTTATGTGAATATTATTATGTTAATAAGATATATTTTTTTATAATCGAGACATTGATTCGATCATAGTTTGATACACATTTATTATTAGATAACGTATTCTTTAATTATAAAAATAAAATATTATTATTAATCTTCTTTACTTTATCACGTCATCGTAGAATCAACAAATAATTTATTAATATAGTGTCTCTCAAGCTTAAACATGAACACAAAGTCTAATAAGCTAGATATATTCATTTATTATTTGAAAATAGTCTATCAACACATATCTCTCATACTCAAACGCAAGTAAAGTCCATTAAAATATTGCTGTAAATATAATGTATAGTTCATAACCTTTCTTAGTGTTGACATAAAGTCTACTAAACAATCCTTTATTTACAAACAATCCCAAAGACAATTGAATCTAGCAAGTCCAACATCTCAATATAATGTTATTCTCGCCTCGTAAACCTAAATTTTATATTCCTGTCTCCATGAAAGATTTTAGTTCCATTTCTCCATGTAATTACTCTGTAATTTTTCTTTTTCTAAAATACTTGGGGATTGACTGAAAATTCTACTTCTCAATGCATTTCCTAAAAGCAATATACTTTTGTAATTTCCTTTTTTTTTTGTGTTAAAAATTTTGCCAAGAGGCTTTATAAAAAGTATAATTTATGTAACAAATATTTACATGTAACAGCTTAAAAGTAAAATTATGCATAATGAAATGATATTTTGTAGTTTTCTTTTATTAATTCATTTAAATATTTCTTTAAAAACAAAATAATGACAGCCAATGACGAACATCAACTCCCATAAATTATAATTTAATTTTTGTTTGTTTGTTTAAAATGTTACTTAATTCGATGATAGAGTAAATATAAAAGACAAAGACTATTTTCTAAGAGATATTTATAATTTATTAATTTGAAACTTTGGTAAATTTTTGGTGAACAAATTCCCCGTCATGTTTAACATGAATATGAAGACGTGAGGGAGCGTGTGAGAGGCGCGTGGGAAATTTGTAGAAGGAATAATAATGTGTTGTGTTGTACTTGTGAGAATGAAGATGAATGGGTGTTTGTGTTATGAACCAATTCTAAAAGTGCACACATTCAGTTCAATCCACGACAGTCAAAAAGTCCCCAAGCCAATCACGTGGACCAATCAAAAGACGCGGTCAGGAGAGCTTTCTGTACCGCCAGGTTGCTTTAACATATCTCCAATCTATTCTAAATTCCAGTTTCTGTTGCTTACCGACACCAACCAGTTACTTCTGATACTTGCTTCTCTGTTTCCCTCCCACACACTATTGGGCAAAACATTACAATAAATAATTAACCAAAAATTTTGTCACCTACACAACTATTTTAACTACAGCACCAAATCAACCTAAATATATTGTTTTAGTTTAATGATTTAATAAGTCGTTTTGAAATAAAAAATTGAGAACAAGTTTTGTTTGTTACGATAATTTTGTCTCACCTAAATAAAATCATTTTTATAATGAAATTTCTAATCTCTTTACGAAATTATATGTCCTACGTTTTTTTTCCTGAGAGAATACGCGGAATTATTATTATTATTCCTTTCATTGTAGTATTTGCTTTGACTTAGATTATGATTCAAATTAATTTTTATCAAAAACAGCTATACTCAATTTAAAATTTTTAAATAAAAAATTAAGCCTTAACAACTAGAGTATCTTAAAGTAATTAAAGAGTATATTCTTTCTAAAACTTTGACCTAAAACTTTTATTTGATGATTTCCGTTTGAACGTTGATTGCATATGGCTGTAGGTAGGTCTTAATGTGAAATTATGCGCAGCATAGTTTTGAAGTTAAGCTCCTTCTCTGAACACATTCGCCCCTTATTCGAAGTGCACTCTCAGAAAAATCCCTACTCTTGTCATAATTCCTAAATAAAAACATTGAGGCCACACTTTTCTTCAACCTCCTTGTCGCGATCGTCAACGTCATTTTTCAATGCATTACAACCTCTTTCTATAATGTACGAAAATTAATATAAATAGGAAAATTGGATAACTTATTTTCATAAAATTTTATCTCTTTACCACCATCATCATTTATGATTTTTTTAAGATAAATAAATTGAAATTTTTGTTGGTTTTTAGAGTTGGAAGAAGCAGGATGAATTTCAGAAATAGAAAAAGAACTTTATACTCATTTAGATTTGTGAATATGTAAGGCTAAGTCTATTTATTTTTAACAATGTAATTAGATTCTGTATATGAGGTAATATCGATTAGAATTTTAAGATAATCAGGAGTTAAGATTTAGGTCAAAATATTTTTTCATTGAGAGAAATTATTTAACATTCAAATATAACAACTAAAACACATAATATGTAATGGTCATTATTATATTATGTTTGTTTAAAATATTGTTTCTATATTATTTTAGATGTATAATAACATTCTAAAAATAATATGCATAAAATTAAGCATTCTATTAATTATAATTATGATTCATTAACATACAATAATCCTTTAAATTAAAGTATTTCAAAATTCTATCTTGAGAATTCTACTAAAACACAATTACAAAATATCTTCAAATTGTTTTTTAAATTTAACTTATCCCTAAAAGTACCACTCATTCCAAATGATCCTCCATAGATCCATCTGCAACATCATTTGCTCTCGTGACAAAAACACGATCATTGTAGACAAATATCAAAACACAAGTACAACAAAACAAAGGGTAAACTAACTAAATTTTTAATTATTCTGAGTATTTCAATTCAAGCACAAAGATTAACACCACTTAAGTCTTTCATTTAGTTACATGCACCATCACAATATAAGACACTAACACACTACAAACTTGACTTGTGCATTGAATAAACCCCGAGATATGCACCTGTCATACATCTCCAAACTATGAAACCACATAGCTTTCACACAAATGAATCATCAATCATGTATGACAGGGTTAGTCTTAAGACTTTCCTGACCAACTATGTTTCAAGCTGCAGTCACCAGTTCAGACCTCCTTCGACTCTCACCACCTAGTAATGATAATCTATTTGATTCATATTACTAATATAGTCGGGATATCAATAGTTATTTATATGGTCCTTAGACAATGCACTTTCTAACTGACCGAGGCACGAGTGTTTCCTTTCCTGAAAACACTATGACTAGATCTTGACCAACACATGAACACTTTATCAATTTTAGAACATAATCTAAATCTCTTCTCATGTAATCATTTTCTTTTCAATCTTAATCTCAACCTCAAATCTCGTAATTTAAAGAAAACACTAAATTATCAATAAATTTAAATTTTTCAATTAATCTATTCAAATAAATAAATACATCACATTACAAAAGGATCAAACAATCAAAACTAAAAGTTCAAAAAAAGTTTATTCTTTTTTTTAGGGTTTAGCTTGGGCGAAAATCTAGTTTGAGCGAAAATTATTGCTTGGGCAAAAATAGTCCAGAGAGCATACTTGCTCCAGAGCCATTCTTGCCTGGCGACTATACCCTTGTTTGGGCGAGACTGCCTTCTCGCCTAGGTGAAATTGGACCCGAGAGCACCTCTCAGGTTTCCAAGAGACTTCGCCTGGGCGAGATTGTCTAGTCTGGGTGACAAATACAGAAAAACCAGCAGTATCCACTACCTCAAAGTTACCATGCATGCCTCAGATGACTAAATTGGGCGAAAATCAACCCACATACACAATGAATGATCTACCCTAGCACAAATTATCTATTCAACAGATCAACATACCATCAATGTTTACAGAACAACGTCATACATGCAAGAACAGACATCAATAAAAAAAATTAAATCTCAATTTCAGACTTGCAAAAACCTTCACATATGAATTTCACAAACCCTAAACCTATCAAACTCTAACCTATGATCACACCCAAGTCAGACAAAAATGGAGGTCAGCTTCCCTTACCTGAATTGCAGTTGAAATTCTCTCTAACAATCCCAATAGCCTAAGGTCCTCAAGAACTCGAATCTGCATCAAAGGACCTCTGATCAACGATCAGCCTAGTACACTAAGAAACAGAGCTCACAAAGGCACCGTCTGATGGCTCAGAGGCCACATACAAGCTCAGTAAGCATAGGAAAGCGAAAACCTAAAACTGGCTCTAAGGGAAGGGGTAGAAAATGAACTTACTCTATTGGAGATTTTGATCGGGTAGACTTGTTGTGTTCTCCGCTACGAGTCCAACGGTGGGCTCTGCTAGAGAAACTGATGGAAGACAGACGCAAAGTCTTAGAGAGAAGTCAGATAAAAGGGAGGTTAGGGGTTTTTAGAGAGATGATGACTCAAATGGGAATGAGACTTGACTATTAACTTTTCCTATAAATATGTGTTTTCAGTTTAATAATAAAATAATTAGATGCTCATTCCATTTTTACCACTTCTACTCAAATGATAGATTTTCTAGGTTGTTACATATAAGTCATTATTTAGTTATTTTTTATGATATGAGAAGTGAGAAACTTATGTGTTGGGGTGAAAATGGAGGTTTCCTCCATGAGAAGGTTTGCCTCAGACTTATTTTTGCTCAACTAAAAGTATAATAATGTTGAAATGCCCAAAGCGGTGCAATTTTAACTTAAGGTATGACGATGATGATACGACTCAAGATGATGCAATTTTTGCTTAAGTGAAATTTTTTTTGCTCAAGCAAAAAATGTTTTAAAAAATAATTAGCTTAAGCAAAAATGTTTAGATCAAGCGAAGATAATGTAGTAGAAAGAGAATCAATTCAGATTAATTTTTGGTCAAACAATTAGAGTATTGCATGAGCGATAATTAGCTAGAATTGTTAGGTGTTTTCTTAGACTTCTATCAAGGTAAAATTAAAATGTTATTGGATAGTTATGTCCTCGTACTTTTATGTATATGATGCAAGGTCGAGTAGAATCATGATTGGTATCCATAATTTAGTGATTGAGTCTGACACCAAGTAGAACAAGGAGTTGATACTTATAATTTACTAAGATGGTGGATAAATTGTTTGTACTTGATGAGGTACAATTCCCATTTAGTGTGGTGAGTTATGCTATAACTAATTTAAGATCTTAATAGACACCATGTAGAATTGAGACTATAAAGAGGTAGAGGTAGACGGGATAGTGTAAGTAATAGTCTTATCAAAGTATATTTAATTCATTTTAAGTCTTTGAGTCTACAATCCTAGACTTGAAAAGTTAGGATAAGTTTAAGATGTCCAAATATAAATAGAAGTTTCAAATGTACAATTAATTTTCTCTCAAATTCTCATTAATTGATGTTTTAATGTGCATGATTTAAATAATAAAACTAAGTTATATCAATAAAATGAGTGTTTGTATTTATTACACACATTCAAACAAATTTATGATTTATGCTTTATGTTAGGAATACATGATCAAATTTGTGTTTTCAATTAAATTCATATTATACATGCATCATTCACAATTATTTTAATCCATAGTATCACATCATAATAAGTGAACTAAATAATATAATACAATTTGAAAATGTTGTTTAAAAAAAAAGTATATCAAGAAAAAATGGATTTTTTTTCTTTCTTATTCTCACTTAAGTGGAAATATCTAACTTGAGTAATAAGAAAACAATAAAGTCAGATACCAAAACTTTGTCTCTTTATGTAGTAACTCATGAAGCAATTTAAAATATTTGAAAAACACACCAAACAAATTTTTCTATTATTTTTAATATTTTTAACAAATTCAAAAATACCTAAATACACACATCTATTCTCACAAAATTCATGTTCCAATAATCCAACCCAAAATAATAATTCAAAAATCAATATAGATTAAATCCTCAATTCAAAACATACATCAATTCAATAATAATAAATTAGATCATTCTACAAAGTTTCACAACTTAAGTAAAAGTTTTCTATTTACACGTGTAAAGTTTCAATGAAACCAATCATGATCAAAGTAATATACAAAATTATTATCAAATTCCTAGTTTATACATATATACACAGCCATCAATTTCAGATTCAACTCAACCATAAACATAAAACAATATACAATACTTCATTAAATATAACTTCTCTTACTTTGAAAATTATTTCCACTCCAAAAAATAGTTAGAAAGTGTTGAAAAAACACCAAAATTCTAAAGACTTAAATAACATAGCGAAATAAAACCAAATTTCATTCAAAAGTTAAACTATTTGAGATAACCAGATTTCTCAATTAACCAACCCAATAATAAATTAAAATACTATTAAAAAAAGAAATAAAAAAATTAGAGTAAAAATACACTTACTCAAAATTTAATGTTATTTTAATAGAATTCATCATTTATACACTAATTATTGTAGAGTACAATATAATTTAAAATAAATATGAGAGTTAAAGTGAAAAAGAACTTAAAAAAAAGAAGAAATGGTAAGAAGAATGAAAGAAAATAAAAAAAGAATGGATTAAACCTACGACAATAAGATCGAAAGACTAAATTTTATAAAAATATATATATAAAATAATAAATTATATTTTAATGTAAAAGAAAATGTTAATAACTTATACATTATCATTTAACTACATGATGGTTATAGTAATTACTTTGCAAATTATATTAATAATAACGTTTTATTACTTTATAGCACACTTACATTATATATCTATGAAATCTATACGTAAGGTAAACATTTATTTTTGATGAACATGGTAACTATGATCTCATACATAATAATTTGGATAATTATTTTGGTGTGCATATTTTTATATACTTTTATCTTTACGGTTTTAATAATAGTTATTTTAGTGTGATAACAGTTTTTTATTATTTAAAAAGTAGACAAAACAGCGTCATCAAATTTCCCACTAGTATGCTTAAAAGGGTTAGAATTTAATAAAATCCAATTCTGGGTATTTATATTTAGTATGTGACAATATTTGAAATAGATTTTTTCTACAAAATATACGTGAGGATCGAAAAATAATTGTCGTCTTGGATATAAATAAAAAAAATTAAGGAAAATTTACACAACTTCAAAATTTATGTGAAGATGTTTTCCTTTTGAAATATTATCAATAAGAAATAAGAAATGTTTTCCTTTTGAAATATTATCAATAAGAAATAAGATTTGTTGAATTCAGTTGCATGTATAAAAAATTACATAAAAAATAAATAGTTGATATAATCAATAATTATTTTGTGTGTGTGTGTATATATATATATATATATATATATATATAATCTTCATAAACAATCAACTAGTGAACTTAAATAAAGTAATTAAATTATTTGATTTATTTTATTGTTTGATTGATTTAAGTTTTTCTTGAACTATTTTATGAAAATGTTACGATTTTTTTTTAATTTAATGATTTCATATAATAAATAATATATAAAAAAATTACATAGTTACGTTAATTTTGACATGTTTTATCGTAATTAATTAATTAATTAAATTATTTAAAATAATCAATTATTTAATAACAGTTATTTACAAATTATTACCATATTAATTCTTTAATGCGCCTCTTTATTTTGCTTTTGCTAGAAAAAGTATCATTAGCCTAGATAATAAAATACTTCGGTATAAACTATCACTATTCAATTTTTATGAATGAAAAAATATCGATTCACGTGTTTCGTGTTTTTTTAAAACATTAAATAATAAAAAGACACACTATATTTTTAATTTTCCACATATAATTATTAATTTGTAAGAAAGAAAATAATTTTTATGAGACTCAGTGAGTAATTTATTGGCAAATTTAGAAGAATAAACAAAACTATTATTAATTCACAATAATCTACAGAGAAGAAAGAATAAAGGAAAATATTAACTGAATTCGCAATGGCAACGGTAAGAAATTGTGTGGGTATTGATGTCATTAAATTTCTTCACGAGGGACAATAATGTAAAAGTGGACTAGTTACCGTTGAAACCATTTCGTTCATATAAAGTTGTGGCTTTTGCTTATATGTAGTTTAAAAGTGATCAACAAATAAAAAAAATACAGAGAAAGAAAGCAAGAACGAATTGTTAGAGAAAGAAACAGTTAACCCAGAAATCGAAGAAAGGAGTTAATTTGTAAGTTTTCCTTTTCGCTTTGTTGTGAGATTTTGATTGTATTTGCGCGCATGTTTGTAGGAAGGTTTATTTAACTTCTCCTAGTGTGAAAGAAATCTTGTTTCATTTTTTTTTTCTCTGGTTAGGTTAGAAGAAGGAAATGTGAGGGTTTTTTGGATTTTTGAAATTTTGGGTTTGTTTTTGGTTTTGGAAATTTGAAATCTTGAATGGGGTTTTCTTGTTCTTTTAGTCGAACGTATGTTTTCAGGGCTTGTCCGGTTCCATCCGACTGAGCATTTGAATCCAAGAATAACTTGAAATATAGGGATTCAGTTTAAGGACCTTAATGGAGCATGGTAGTTTTTTTTTTTTTTTTTTTTTTTTTTTTTTTTTTTTTTTTTTTTTTTTTTTTTTTTTTTTTTTTTTTTTTTTTTTTTTTTGAGAGTTGTGTTAATTTTATCTTTGTGCTTTATCTATCCAGTTTGATGAGATGAAGGAACTAGAGTAAATTTGACATTTTGGATGAGTAGGTTGTTGATTTTTATCTGAAAATAGAGACAGAAATTTGGTGTAAGAATTTTTTAGGATGGTTTAACCTTCCTACAATATATATGCAGGACCCTCGTTTGAACATTGACAAAAATGGCGTTAAGAACTGGTCGCTTGCTTCAAAACCAAAACCTCAATGCCCATGCTAATGGTATATGGTTCTTTTGGTTTAAATTTCTTCCATCATTCACTGGTTTTCTGGTAGTTTTTAGTTTTTACTGTGCCTAGGCTAATTCATAATATACTGGCGCAGGAGCAGGATCTGTTTCCGGGAAGGCAGATTTACCAGGACAGAGGAAAGGTAGAGCTGCGGGAAGAAAACCACTTGGAGATCTATCCAATGCAGGGAACCTCATCAACCAATTTGATGGAAAGAAAGCCATTGATGGTTCTTTGAACATAGGCAAACCCTCTGTTAACCAGGCACCGAAATTGCAGAAGTCAAAGAATATTGAAACTGACAAAAGCATTGCCGACAAAGCTTCTGGGAAATCACTTGCTGGTAGCAGGAAAGCACTTTCTGACATTTCGAACTCGGGGAAGCCACAAGTTCCTGAGGTTAAAAATAAACACACCCTGAAACCTGGTTTGCTGATAGAGGAATCTCTTCCTCCCAGTGCAATTGCTGAAGAACGGATCTTGCACGATCATAAGAAATGTATAAAGTCACAGTTTGAAACTGCAGACGCACATCAATTTTTCAAGACTGTTGGACTTGAGGATGGTAATTGTTATTGCATTTATTATGTTTTTTATCTGGTGCATTTTGTCTTTTAACTTGAGCCACTTGTTTAAATTATTGTTTTGCTAGTTGAACTTTATGAACGGCAATGTTGTTCATTTTGGCTGGTAGTTGGTTTTTACTTGTTCATTGATTTATGATCAGATGCAGATGATCACATGGCAATTTCCTTTGAACTGTCTGCAATAAGTAAACTGAAGGTTTGTTTTTGTAGTTCCTCGTGTTTCTCCTGGTCTTCTGTATCCTCTCCCCTTCTAACTATTTATTTCTCCATTCTTTCAGTCTGAAAGTGCATACTTTGAATTGGAGGAGGTACCTGAGCGGTTGCCTGAAATGCAGTCTCTATCTGCTCTGCATGGTTCCCCAGTAAACTGCAAGACTCCAGGCTTATCAAGTTATCGTACAATGTGGAGTGACTCTACTGTCAATTTCAAGTTGATCGAGACTCCAAAAGTGTCCAAAAATTGATTTCTCTTGCAACAATTTAAGACTTGATATGAGTAGGCATTTTTGCCACACATGGTGTTGGCAATGATAGTAGTATTGTTTTTTGTTCATCGTAGATATTCTGTGCCTCAGACATGTTCATATCCGTACTATGTTGAAAAGGTTTTTTGTGCTCCCCCAATTCATTCCAATGAATGTTTTTCTTAGATATTGTGTTAAATGTTGAAATTCTTATTCTCATGAGCGGGTCTTTTTCGTGGTTTTTTATCACGTACTGTTTGGTTAACACATGTTTAGTTAATACCCACATTCGATCATGGTCATGAATCACGACGATACATTTTCCGCTATGAAGTGTACCTCAACTCTTACCTTTGTATGTGCGGTAACAGATCTAGAAGTTTTAACTTAATATACCCAATGAGTTTCACCTTTTCTTAGCCACAAAACATAACATGCCATCAATTAGAATGTCGGATGAACTAAAATGGTAATTCGTAGAGTAATTCTGACAGGATGAAACTAAAATGGTAATTCGCAGAGTAATTCTGACATGATGAAACTAAAATGATAATTTGTGAATCAATTATATCTTATGGTACAACGTACTTAGAGTAATTCTGACTGGATGACGGAAATAAGTTAGTAATTTTTAAATATTGAAGAAAATGAGCTAGTAATTTTTAAACATTGCAGACCCGTACAACTTACACAATTTAACAGAATCACATTATATCACAATAATAATGATGATTTGAGTTTTTTTTTATACAAGTAGCTATTTAGATAAACTTTTCTTGATAAATCATTTTCCGTTATGTGATACTTGTTCTGTTTTGATTTCAAAGGTCTTGTATATGTAGCATCTCTAATAATACTGTGAGCATATTTTTAACTTTTTTAAGTTTATAGAACTATAGTTTGCTACTGCATGTCTTCAACTTCACTCGTTTTTACTTTACTGTCCGTTGATCTACAAATAAATTTGCAGGATCTACATAGATAAGAGAAATGTAATAATAAAAGGTGGAATATTCAGGGACATATAATATTATACAAACTGGAGTTTAGCTTGAATCTATGATGGATTCTGAATTATAGTCTCTTATAACCACATTATTCAATTAGATAACTTCCATGCATCATTTTCACTGAACAAGAATGTGAAATCTCAACTCTCAACCACTCAATCTTTTTTAATTTAATCACCATTTCTTCATATTGGCTAATCTTTCTAATCTTTCATTTTATTTGATGTGAAAATCCTAAAAATTTCTAAAGTGACAAACTTAGTTCTTTATTTAAATGAATTATTTACCAAATTTTAAATTAGACAAGTTTTCTCATTCTAAACAAGTTCATAAGAATTTAAATGATTTCAGCCTGTTTTGATTAGAATTCTATACTGAAATTACAATCACAACCCTATTCTCAGCCAGTACAACCAAACTGTACTAAAAATATAAAAAACCAAAGGAAAATATAATAACTTATACCGACAATGTAAAAATATTAAAGCTGATATAGAGGGTGTGCCAGGCCAATACAGTAGTGCAAAGCATAGGCGACACATAAACATCCCAGTAGCAAGCTACTGTTTGGACATTCCCCTTTAAAAAATTAATTTAATATCGTGTGAACCAATGGTCCACATATCAGATATTAAACTGATAAGAACAGATACTACACTTGATCTTAGCCAAAAGGCCGAGAAAGGTATGATTATGCACATCTTAGTTGTTTTATTTTATAGTAATATATGAACTTTGTGCTCTGTTTCTGAGGCAATGTGGGACTTAAACTATGAGTATTTACAAGATTTGTATCCAGAGTTTTTGAGAAAAAAACAAGATTTGTATCTCAGAGTGCTTGAAACATAGAGACAGTAATTCTACTTATAGGATTCTTTGTGCTAAATCATATAACTTTCCATACAGAAATTCATGATCAGTCTTGAATGCCCCACTCTCCACACAGATACAAACACCCCTAACAATACTCGGCCACCACCAGGTAATGCGCTGAGTGGTTGAAGAGCTTGTGTATTTGAAGAATGAGTACATGGGAGATCGACTACATACGCAAAATTCACAGCCCATCATTGATTTCAAGAAGTTAAACACCGATTCATTGGTCCCTATCCTATGTTGATTCTGCATACTTTGCATTTATAAATGATATTCAGCCAAGTAAAAGTAAACCATGTGAAGGTGAAGATAGAGTTGCAAGAGTAGAGAGTTTAACACTGCAAACAAGAAGAAAGGTATATACTGCTGAAGGGTTGGTACTACTTGCATATGTTGCTATGCTTTGGTGATTTAATATGATTTTCAATGCCCTTTAGGTATGTTTAAGGCACAAATGTGAATCAGAGTAGTTGGTTAAAGTAAATTTTGCAGCATTTGTATATGTACTGTTTAAAAATCTCTAGCACATTGATATGAGAATCAGCACCTAGGTTGAGTCAAAAATAGAGTAGACAACATATGGAAGTACTATGGAATAGTACACAAAGCAGCAAGGAACAAGAAAGCATTTGATGTTCTTTAATTGATTATGTTATAGTAGCAGGAATCCGTAATGAAACTACCACCATGTTAGATTTTGTGAAAGATCAACTAATTTTTGGCATTAACTTTCAAACTTGTAAACCTTTTACCACCTTTGTAAGTACGAGTACTAATGCTGCAGCTAGGATTACCAATTGCTTTGGCAAGTGCTATGATACACTTCATGGCAGAAATGTATTATGACCGTAATTGAAGGGTGGGTACTGCAATAATCAAATATTAGCAACAAATGTAAAGTATGCCTAAAAGTATAATAGAATTTTAGTGCAAAAGATCATGCAATTCGCAGGCCACTTAATCTTTCACTATAAAAGTAATGAAAATACAAAATAACAATTATAATTTGTCGATAAAACTCTTCTAAATTAACTCACTATTTTTCTCTACAAACTTTATACGATGCTCTCTATTTGTTGTCTCTATGAAGAGGTTCTTCCAATTTCTTGGTCTGTATTATCAGTGTTGGATGTCCAACACTCAAGCACTTCCAGTAAGAGTGTTTTGAAGTCATTTTTTGGATTGTGCCTCATCTTGATTTTGATTGTGATAAAATTTATTCTCACCAAAATAGAATACATGGTCGAGAAGTAAGATAGTTGATCACAGAGTTCATCCTAGACCATCGTGTTACAATTTCACCAAACTAATCACAGTATGCATAGCAAAATGATCGTTCTACGTAAGATGTACAAACAAAATAATCACTTTTGTACACTGTATTACACTATTGTAATGCATTGATGTAGCTCACCAGCTGAAGCTAACAGACTCAAAATGTAGGTCATCTGTGGAACAAGAAGCGCAAATTGATGCTACTTCATGTCTCATTTTTTTTGGGCCACTAACAACAACTCCAGTGCTTGATCCCACACAGCCAGAGAGTATTTCTGCCCAAGAATGAAAAATTTCCTGTTTAAGGTTTTGCTTTGAACATCCATAGCGGTATTTAGTCTTTATAAAATGTAGCTAGAAACTTGTGCCAACAAGTAAAAATCTCATAATTTTAGTAGCATATCTTTCAATAAACATTACTTGTTAGATCACTAAATTTTTGGTTTGATGTCATTTAGCTAAAAAATATTCAATATAAATATATTTAACTAACTAATTTGAAAAAAATGGGACAAAATAATAAAATAATCTTACTTTTTATGTCTGGTTTTTCTCCATAATGTACTCTAGCTGTTTGGACTAGGGATTGGAGGGGAAGACTCCCCAATTCTTTGTCAGCATTGTAGTATCCTGAACCCGGAGAAGTTGATTGATCTGATATGTAGATGTTCTTAATCTGCCCCAATTCCTTGTTCTGTTTCTTGTTCCATAGGAAAGCAGATGTTGCTACAATGGTGATAGATATGCATATGAATAACATGCTTAGACTAGACCTTGGGAAATTAGGGTATATCATGTCTGTATTATGGTCAATCGGATATATGTAATATCTAGTTAGGAAGCCAATAAGTAGAAGGAATAATATAAAGGATGATGAGATGATAACGCTAAGATAGAGCCAACTGTTTTTTCCTAAAACTTCAGATATTGGTTCATCTAACAGATTTGCCTTGAACCATGATGTTTGAATAAGCCTTTTGTCATTCATGTCTGGCTGTTTCTCTCTGGTCACATAGGCTTCAATCTGGAGCTGCAAGCATGAGATATCGAAGGTGGTGCTGGTGGCGGAAACTGGGAGGATGAGGTCTATCATCTTGAGATCAATAGACTTCTTGAAGGCACATACAAGAAGAACTCTTGGAGTTTTTCCACCTTCAGTGTTGGCCTTAAAGACCAGTGAACGGATTATGGAAATGAAAGGAGTAATGCCACTTCCTCCACTTATCAACACAAGCAACTCATGCCTGCATGCATGCAAGATTTTATCAAGTCCTACCCGTGAAGTTTAATCTAACACAAAAATAATTTATCCATGTTGAGTACAGTGTAACGGTTCTTCTAGCAAGTCTCTAGTACCTTGAGTAAAAGGTTGAATCATGTCCATAGGGTCCTTCAATGGAGACATCAAGGTGGGATAATGGAGATGACGATGATAGCTTCTGGTACAAAGTACTGGACCAGGTTCCTGAACTTTTGATGACAACGCTTAAGGTGTCAGGATCAGTATCACTGCAGGAGGTGATTGTAAAAGGGTGCCACTGCAACTTGGAAATACTAGGAACATTAATGAAAATGGTGCTTGTAGGGGCATAGCTCAGTCCTGTTGCAGCAAAATGAGAGAGAAATAAAAAATTGGAACTTAAAATAGAATCAGATACACAGTTCATAAGAGCCTTTCATTCACCTAGGTTCTTGGAGAAATTTAATTCAACAGCTTCACAAGGCAAAACTCGGGCAGAAACCAACCGAATTTTCTGCTGAGACTGTAGGAATCTCAAGTAGCGGTCGATCATGAATAGGTAAAATCCTGGAAGCGCTACGCAAGAGGAGGAAAATCCCAAATGTAGCACATAGAAGACTACAAAGACAATGTAGAGGTAATGAGTGTAGAAGAAAAGCTCAAAAGCCTTTCGCCTTATGGAAGGTAAGGTAGCAGCCCACATGATTAAGCCAGCGAGTAGAGAAACTTCTCCAGCCACATTTGACACTCCAACTTTGTTCCATTTGAATATCTGCATGAAAGTTTTGAAGATGTCTCAGTAATTTATGATTGGAAAATGACCAAAAGGGCATTGACTTTGAACAGGTTGGTGATTTGCAATTTTGAAATTACTTTATTACCTCTAAGATTTGGTGTGTCTTGAACCAAAAAATGATATAACCTAGACCATGGGCTGTGAAGAGGAGCATTGCCGTGTGTCCTAGCCATATATGATACTTGATGCTTCCCTCCGAAGTGAGGCCAATGAACCTCAAAATTGAAGACCCTCTTGTGACCGGAAAGAACAATAAAGCCAAACAAATATTCCCAACAAGGCCTAAAGCAAGGGCTGAATATTCCAGCTTGACTTCCCACCTGTGCAACAAGATTCTGTTACTGGAAATACATTGATGTTACCTGAACTTTGTAGCAAATAACTCATTTTTAATGATTTGAAAATGCATGTCAAATTAAGAGTGATGTGTTATTCTCTCACACTTGGTCTCTCTCCTTAACTGCGTCTTGTGCAGCACTTGCAAACATGCTATGTAAGTAGGAGCAGAAGGACCAAATCAAGAGTAAAACAAACATGATGGCGAAAGAGAGCTCTGTCATAGTGATTATCCCAAGAGGACTTTTTGTAAGCAATGGTCTTTTCCATGATGCCAATCCTAAGAATCTCCCCTTGCTAAAAACAAGAAATTAGCAATATTAGTGAATTTTGAATAAGAAAGTGATGAATAAAGGTACAAAATAATGTACCTTTCAGTGTTGTGATTAGAACCCTTTTGCTCCAAATGAAGGTATAGACCAGCCAAAGTGGCAATTAATAAGATTGGAAATGTGTATATAAGTATGGTTGTCCCTGTGCAAAGTGACAGGGTAGATCAAATAAATTCATAATGCAGATTATTTATCCCATATAAATAAAAATAAATCTCTGTTCATATTTCTTCTCATCCAGCTGGTTCACTAAATAACATAAACACCAAGCAATTCGTCTCATTACACACAAAATAAGAAAGCAATATACAAAAATAGATCAATATTACATTTTTGTAACAATTTGTTTTCTCTTTCTATTTATTTCATTACATTATTTATCTCATTGTATACTTTTTCTCTTCGTATCTTTCTCTTGTCTGTAAATTAATTTAAATTTAAATTTAAATTATATCACTCTCTAGATTGCATTATAGATGTCATTTTATATTCTAATAAATAGGAGAGCTCATTTGTATGCAATTTGAAACTTTGTCGTGAGAAAAGAATTAATGAAGCTTTTTCAATAAGTTTTACTATTAGTAAATATGAAAGATTCTTACCCATTGACTGGCACAAGTTAATTTTAATTTATGAAAAACTGAAAGTTATTTTTATTTCTTATTTTAATCTTAATGAAGAAAATGATCCTACTCATTGTGTGTGGTTGAGAAAGTGAAGAGGGAAGAAAGTTGAGAGACATGGTGAAGTTAAGTTCTAACATTGGTGACAGTGACAAACCTTGTACACCAAAGTATATTGAATCTGCCTTTGCTTCAATGTCTGGAAACCATTGTAGATAGAAGAAGTTGGTAGGCTTCACAGTCCAAACCATTACATACCCAACAAAGATCAACAATGAGAACCACCATATCCCCATTTGCAAATACTTCTTCTTCACCTTTCCAGAAACACCTCCACCCATCTCTGACTCTGAATTCATGTTCCTCTATCTCTCTCTCTTCCTCTTAAGATGATTCTCTTTTCTCACAAAATTTACTCAACGCACATGCATATATTTATATTTAAACCTCTCATGCATATGGTGGGATTAAAATAAAAAAAAAAAAAAACGATTCCGATTGGTCACGTGTAAATTATTGTGGTAATAGCGTAAAGTCGTGCACACTTGGTGCTTCATCGCGTCCACACATGAGAAAATGGATTTTTCTGATTGAATTTGATCCCTTTTCAAGAAGAAAATAAAATGATGAGACACAATTTTATACTGTTCTTTGGGCTCTCTACAATGCAATTGTCACTTGTCATATATTTAAAGCCACACACCATAGAAGCCTAGCTTGTCTTTATATTGACATACCACATAAGCGAGTCCCATGTGGGGTTCAAAATTGGAATAGTCATACATCAACACACTACTTTTAGGAATAACTTATTAGAAACTTCAAAATGGTGCTAAAATATTTGTTGTAAGAGAGTTTTTTTTTATAGCACACATATCTTCTACTTGAATAAAATTAAATATCGTCATGGACATTTTAGTAAGATTTGTTATTTTAAATGTATTTTAAGTTTTTATTGTCTCTTAGATTGGTGATAGATTAAATGTTTAAGTCTATCCAACTAAAACAAACTTGCATTACCATTTAAATATATGAGATTGCTTATTTATTAGTGAAAGAAACAAAGAAGGAAAAAAAAAAGATTTTTATGATGTCAAAGTGTCTATTTATAATCATCTGAAATTATTCTTATTTTTCTTGTATATTATTTTTCTGTTTGTTATAGTTATATATTTGTTATTTATAAGAATATTAGTTATATACCAAAATTTTATTTTATGCATGTAATCTTTTATTAAAATTCTATTTCCTTTTATCTTCGGCCTCTCGAGCCAAATTTCGGGTTCCTTGGAATAAAGTGCATGTATGAATCTAAGAATAACTAACTATAAAAATAAAATAAAAAAAGTTATTGTAAAAGGGAGTATATTTTTTTAAAAGTCAAAGTAAAAGTAAGTCCTGTAGTATCTTTACCCATACCCTACCATATCAAGTTGGATTTGAAAATTAAATACTACAATTGTGAACTATTAATTAAAATAAAAAGACTACTACTGTGACTGTGGCCGAAGTGCAGATCCAAAAAATGGACCGGGAAGTGTCAATTTACTTATTGCTACGGATATTTTTTTATTATATATAGTATTGTGAGGTATTGTCATTGATGAATATTTTAACTACATGTATATCTAAAAAATAAATGAATACATTGCAGAAAAATTGAGAAAAATATATCTCAGTTAAAAAAATATTGAATATAACCTAGATTGCAAAATAAAAAAAATAAAAATACAAAAGCATTATATATAATTAAACATCTGAATAATTGTTTGCTATACTTTTCTTATTTATATATGAAGACATTTTGAGAATAATTGTCTCATAAAAATTACATGTAACCTATAACATATAACCTATATAAAAAATAACATCACACATTTCTGCAATTATTTATACATACTTATTTTCAGTTAACAAGAAGATAAGGAGAGGTAATTAAAAGTGAGCTGTAATTTATGCTTTTCAATCGTGCAATAGAGACCAGTGTAAGAGTGTATATAGTAATAACTTTTTTATAAATATTTACTGTACCTTTATATTTAAATCTAAAATTAAAAAATAATTTTAAACCTAAAGAAATTACATAAAACTTGATTCACATATTTGAAGATCAACAACGACCATGATATACTATCCAAGCATTTAATTCAGTGATAAATTTAAGGAAAAGTTCTTTAACAAAAGTTAAGGAATAATATAACAACTATTTTAACCATTTTAATTTATGTCAGTTTAAAGGGGTGTGTGTTGAACACATTTTCTTATCAGAGTCAAACAAAATTTATAAGTCATTTATTTGATTACCAAAGTTCCATTATACATAACATAATGCAAACTGAACCGAATTTATTAATGTAATTTATGTATATGATTAAACTGTATTAAAAAAATAATTTTAAATCAAGATTTATTTTATAATATATAGTTCAACACAAATAATATTGTTAATTATAAATATAATATTATGATGTAGAACATATTATCCATTCAAGATTTTTTTTTACCAATATTTAGCATTTAAAAAAAAATATGACCTTTAAAAAAACAATATAGCATACAGAAGGCACGGACCCAAAGCATAATTCAAATATGTTTATTAAGTGGATTTGGATCTTTGAAATATATTTATAGTGAGTAAGATTATATCTGTCTACAATATCTTAGAACTACTGTTTTCTAATATTTCATAAAATAATAATAAATTAATAATATATATATATATATATATATATATATATATATATATATATATATATATATATATAACTGATGAAACATAAAAAAATCAATATATACTTTTCATGTAGTAAATAAGATGAGTTTTGTAGAAAGTTGTTAACTATAAAAAGATTAGAACTATTCATTACAAAAATACTTATAGGAAAACCCTCCCTTCCTATAGTCAATTTCTACATGAAGCTACCATATTAATGTTTATTTACACTTTACATTTAAATATTAGACTTGCAATGATGAATAATGAATACATATAAATATACATCTTTATACTTTTTTTCTATTTTTTCTTTTCCGTTAAATCATTTAGAACTTATAGAAGGAAAAAGTATAAAAAAAAAACTAATTTTTTTATGAATTAAAAAATATCAGTTGATCTAATCAGCTCATTATTATACTTGTGACTTTTTCTTTTATTCTTTTATCTTTCTCTTCATTTTTATCTATGTTTAAGTATATATATATATATATATATATATATATATATATATATATATATATATATATTTTTTTT